>JGI24708J26588_10001305_pt1 | contig 19726 bp, 16 predicted proteins | sample BioPla1DNA2_FD_26588 | JGI IMG/M metagenome (IMG submission 26588) | reverse complement strand
GTTGGCTTTTTATCAAATGATACGAATACAGCAGCCATATGCCCATCAGCGGCAGGAACACGAATACATTGTGTTGTGATTAATGGCGCAGTTGCATCGACAATTTTGTCTCCCTTGATATCTCCCCATACTTTCATCGGTTCAAGTTCGCTCTTCTCTTCCTCACCGCCGATGAATGGTATGACATTGTCGACCATCTCCGGCCATGTTTCAAATGTTTTTCCTGCTCCCGATATAGCTTGATATGTGCAAGCGAGCACCTTGCTAACGCCGTAATCCATCAATGGATGCAGGGCGGGAACGTAACTTTGTATCGAGCAGTTAGATTTTACAGCTATGAAGCCACGTTTAGTGCCGAGGCGCTCCCGTTGAGCATGAATAATCTCTGAATGTTCGGGATTAATTTCAGGCACGATCATTGGAACATCTTCAGTGCCCCTATGAGCGGAATTGTTCGAAATAACGGGACATTCAGCCTTTGCATATGCGTCCTCAAGTGCCTTAGTATCGTCCTTGTTCATATCGACAGCGCAGAATACGAAGTCGACTGATTTTGTGACTTTATCCATATCGGCAACAGCATCAAGAATTATCATATCTTCCAGTGCTTTAGGCATTGGCTTAGGCATTGCCCATCTATTGCCGACAGCATCTTTATAACTTTTACCAGCGGAACGTGGCGATGCCGCAAGCGCAGTTACATTGAACCATGGGTGATTCTCAAGTAAAATTGCAAACCTTTGACCTACCATTCCAGTTGCGCCGATAATTCCAACATTGAATTGTTTCATAGAAATCCTCCTAAATAATAGATTGTAATCAGATATTGTTAAATATAAAAAGAAAAACTGGTTGAAAACCAGCTCGTCATAATATATAATAGAAGCATTGACACGAAAATTTGAGCGTGCCGATAGCTCTCCATCACATAACATGATGACAATTGCACGCTTATTAAACGTACAATCAGGATAATGTTCGACCAATTATCACATATCCTTCGGCGTCGTTACCTTTTACTAATGTATTGTCGATATTGGCATCTAACATTAGCTACTTTTTAATGACGCTCCTCTACCTGATTTGTATAAATTTTATCACATATTTAGCATGGTGTCAAGAAAAACTAATTGGAAGCAGTTGAAACATGAAAAGAAAAGATTTTCACTTCGATTTACCTGAGGAATTGATAGCACAATCACCAATTTATCCACGGACAAATTCACGACTTATGAAACTGGATAGGGATAGTGGGGGGATTTCGCACACCTACTTTTATAATCTATGCAATTTGCTTAAAAAAGGTGATTTGCTTGTTCTAAATGATACACGAGTACTACCGGCACGAATCTATGGGGAAAAAGTCGGTTCGGGCATTACAATTGAAACACTCCTGCTAGAAGAAAAGGAGAAAGATATATGGGAGATTCTCACGAGGCCCGGTAGACGGGCAAAGCCGGGAACGGTGATTACATTCGGTGGTGGGATTCTTTCGGCACAGATTATAGATGTGACCGACGGCGGTAATCGTATAGCCAAATTCTCTTACTGCGATAATGGGGATACATTCTATGAAGTGCTTGATAAAGTGGGACAAGTCCCCTTGCCGCCGTATATTGTAGAAAGTCTAGAAGATGATGAAAGGTACCAGACGGTATATTCACGTGAACTTGGATCATCAGCGGCGCCAACGGCGGGCCTGCATTTTACATTAGAGATGCTTGAGGAACTTCAGCAGATGGGGGTAGAGATAGCATATGTAACGCTCCATGTCGGGCTTGGAACATTCCGCCCTGTTAAAGTTGATGATATTAATGAACACAGAATGCACTCCGAACATTATCTATTGCCACAGCGGACAGCGGATATGATACGTAGCACTAAGGAAAGGGGCGGCAGAGTGATAGCGGTAGGAACAACAAGTTGCCGCACACTTGAAAGTGCAGTTAGCGATGAAATTTCCAGCATAGGCGAATGCAGCGGCGATACGGATATTTTCATATATCCGGGATACGAATTCAAGGTAATTGATGGGCTGATTACGAATTTCCATTTGCCGGAGTCAACACTTATAATGTTAGTTAGCGCATTCGCAGGCTATAAAAATACTATGAATGCTTATAATGAAGCGATTAAAGAAAGATATAGATTCTTTAGTTTTGGCGATGCTATGATAATACTATAAAAATAAAACTGATTATAGGAGGAAATAGATGTTCAAGCTAATTAAACAAGAGGGTAGGGCTAGGCGGGGTGAAATGCATACCGTGCACGGATCGGCACAGACACCCGCATTCATGAATGTTGCGACAAGTGCGGCGATTAAAGGTGGAATATCATCGATTGACTTAAAGGAATTAAATTGCCAAATTGAGCTATGCAATACCTATCATTTACATTTGCGACCGGGCGACGATTTAATTCATGACATGGGCGGATTGCATAAATTTATGAATTGGGATAGACCAATTTTAACCGATAGCGGCGGATTCCAGGTGTTTTCACTAGCGAAATTGCGCCGAATAAAAGAAGAAGGTGTATACTTTAGTTCGCATATCGATGGACGTAAAATTTTTATGGGACCGGAAGAAAGCATGAGAATACAATCGAATTTAGCTTCAACGATAGCAATGGCACTTGATGAATGTGTTGAGATTCCTGCGTCATACGAATACGCAAAAGCATCGTGCGAGAGAACAACAAGATGGCTAAAACGATGCAAAGACGAGATGAAAAGGCTCAATTCCCTCCCTGAAACGATTAACAAGAATCAACTCCTATTTGGAATAAACCAAGGTTGCACGTTCGAGGATTTGAGAATCGAACATATGAAGCAAATTGCCGATCTTGACCTTGACGGATATTCAATTGGCGGTTTGTCCGTTGGAGAGCCACCGGAGGAAATGTATAGAATCATTGAGGAAGTAGATCCGCATATGCCCAAGGATAAAGTGCGCTACCTAATGGGTGTTGGCACGCCGGAAAATATTATTGAAGGGGTATATAGGGGTGTAGATATTTTTGACTGTGTAATGCCGAGCAGGAACGCTAGACATGGGACATTGTTCACATGGGATGGTATCATTAATGTAACGAATCTTAAATATGCAAAGGACGAGCGCCCAATTGATGAACACTGCGAATGCCCAACTTGTAAAAATCACTCAAGATCTTATATCCGTCATTTATTTAAAAGCGGCGAAATGCTTGCTTCTAGGCTTGCCGTTGTGCATAATCTTTATTTTTACAATACCTTAATGGAGAAAATCCGTGATGCACTTGATGAAGATAGATTTGAGGAGTTTAGGAATAAGAATTCCAGTCGCCTAGGCACAAGGATATAATTAAATGAATTTGCATAGATATTAATACAAGATTATTATAAAAGGCAGGTAATATAATGGGACTAATTGAGCTTTTGCTTTTAGCATTAGCGCTTGCTATGGACGCATTTGCCGTATCGGTAGCAAATGGTATGTGCATTAGACGAATTAAAACATCGGGTGCATTTTCGATGGCATTATCTTTTGGAATATTTCAAGGATTAATGCCAATAATCGGATTTTTATTAGGCAGGACATTTGCATCCTATATTGAACATATTGATCACTATATCGCATTCGCATTACTTGGTGTGATTGGCGGTAAGATGATATATGAAGCTATTAAGGAGATGAAAAACCCTGAAGAATGCAGTGATAGAGAGGGGATGACATTTGCAGGGCTGATGGTGCAATCCGTTGCGACTAGCATTGATGCATTAATTGTAGGCGTGACTTTTGCGGCAATTGGGGTCGGCATTATCGGTGCAGCCTCCATAATTGCACTTATCACATTCCTATGTTGTTTTGCGGGAGTTTTTATTGGCAAGAGGTGCGGAGATATGTTAAGCACTAGAGCTGAAATTGTCGGCGGTATTGTATTAGTGGGTATCGGACTGAAAATATTTATCGAGCACATGTTCTTTTAATTTGTTATTTTGCTCTAATGGGGGAGCGTTTAGTATAAATATAAGGAGGAATTTCAATGGATTATAGCATTTTAGAGGTAGCAAGTAGGCTGAAGGGATTACGTGAAAGTGCAATGATTTCCGAGGGGGATTTTGCTAATAGGCTAGGAATATCGGAGCAGGAATACATTTCATATGAGAGTGGGGAAAAGGACTTCCCTCTGACATTTCTCTATAAATGTGCGAGCGAATTCGGTGTTGATTTAATCGAGTTGCTAACAGGTGTTACACCTAAGTTAAAAAGTTACTCAATCATACGTAAAGGCAAGGGATTGGCGGTTGAACGTAGAGAAAGATTTGCATACCAGCATTTAGCATATCTATTCAAAGGTAGAAAAATGGAGCCGCTCATGGTGACGGCGCCATATGAAGAAGATGCACAAGATAAGCCGATTAAGCTATCCACACATGAAGGACAAGAACTTGATTTAGTTATAAAAGGTCAACTTAAAGTTGTAATTGGTGAGCGAACAGAAGTTCTAAAAGAGGGTGACGCAATTTATTATGATTCCAGCACGAAGCATGGAATGATAGCAACCGGCGGCGAGGATTGTGAATTCCTTGCTATACTAATCAAATAATGTGGAGGACGACATAAAATGAAGGATTTTTATAAAAGATTTTGTGAAGAGGGATTCAACGATAAGGGGATACTCAATCATTTTGAATTTACAAACAAAGATGATTTTAATTTTAGCTATGATGTAATTGATGAAATAGCGAAACGTGAGCCGAACCGCCGAGCATTGGTATGGTGCAATGTTGAGGGTGAAGAAAAGCAATTCACATATGGCGAATTGAGTAAATATTCTAATATGGCAGCTAATTTACTCCTATCAAAGGGAGTAAAAAGAGGCGATAAAGTCATGATAATCCTAAAGAGGCATTATCAATTCTGGTTCATCATATTAGCGCTCCATAAGATAGGCGCTATTGGAATCCCAGGTACGAATCTTCTAACGGGGAAGGATTTGGAATACCGCTTTGAAATGGCGAGTGTAAAGCATGTAATATCTACTGCATATGGTGAAGTTCCCGATCATGTTGAAGAAGCATTAAAGTCGTATAAAGCAATTGAAAGCAAGATTATCGTCAATGGTGAACGTGATGGTTGGACAAATTTTGATAAAGAGCTTGATTCCTATTCGGACGAGTTTGAACGTATGCCGACAAAAGCCTCCGATGAGATGCTGCTTTATTTCACATCTGGAACTACCGGCTATCCTAAGATGGTCGTGCATGACTTTAGCTATCCGATAGCACATATCGTAACGGCGAAGTATTGGCAGAATGTTGACCATGATGGACTGCATCTAACAATATCGGAAACAGGCTGGGCTAAGTCCGTATGGGGGAAATTATACGGGCAAATGTTGCTTGGTGCCGCTGTATTCGTATATGATTTCGATAAATTTATTCCAGCCGACATGCTAAGCGTAATTGAAAAGTATAAGGTAACATCGTTCTGCGCTCCACCGACGATGTATCGCTTCTTTATAAAAGAGGGTCTAGCTGATTATGACTTATCAAATTTAAGATACTCCACCATTGCCGGAGAAGCATTAAATCCTGAAGTTTATAATCGCTGGTACGAATATACAGGTCTTAAGCTGATGGAGGCATTCGGTCAGACTGAAACAACAGTCCTAGTTGGGAATTTCACGGGAATGGAGCCAAAGCCCGGCTCAATGGGCAAGCCCTCCCCGTTATATGATGTAGATATTGTTGACGAAGATGGCAATACTGTTCCGGCGGGAGAAGTTGGGGAGATCGTTATTCGCACAGATAACAGGGACCAATCAGGAATGTTCGGTGGCTATTACCTCAATGAAGAATTAACTAATAAGATGTGGCACGATGGGCTATATCATACCGGCGATACTGCGTGGTATGATGAAGACGGATACTACTGGTATGTAGGAAGGACCGATGATTTAATTAAAGCATCGGGATACCGCATTGGCCCATTCGAGATAGAAAGTGTATTGATAGAGCATCCAGCCGTGTTGGAATGTGCCGTTACAGGTGCGCCCGACCCGATTAGGGGACAGGTTGTAAAAGCGACAATCGTTCTATCAAAGGGCTATACGGCGAGTGAGGAAATGGTGAAAGAAATTCAAAATCATGTTAAAGTGGCGACCGCCCCGTATAAATACCCACGTATTGTTGAATTCGTCGATGAACTCCCAAAGACGATTAGCGGTAAGATAAGGCGAGTTGAAATACGGGGAGAGAATAAATAGGATACTCCCCCCCCTTATGTGATTAATTAAGTTTACGATAAGAAAATCCCCGATTAAAATTAATCGGGGATTTTTCTACATTAATGGCGAGAACAATTTTATAATGGAGCTTAATAACCGCACTGGGAGCGGTATTCTGTCACAGAATTCAAGTGTGATTTCCTTGCAATCTTCGAGAATCTTAAGATAATCGTCTTTAATTTGCATTATGCTTTTAGTTCTGTATAACCAAATACCATTTTCAAAGTGTAGATAAAAACTCCTGTAATCGAAATTCGTTGTNCCGACAATGCCGAGTTCATCATCGGCGACGATACTCTTTGAATGAAGGAAACCTGGTTCATATTCATAAATNTTCACACCGCTCTCAATTAAGGGGCGATAGTTTGCACGTGTCGTCATATGGACAAGCTTTTTATCGGGGATATGCGGTGTAATAATTCGCACATCGACACCACTCTCCGATGCTAGGGTCAGGGCAGTTTGCATTTCGTGGTCGACAATCAAATATGGTGTTGTAATATATATATAATCAGTCGCTATATTAATCATATTCATATGGCTCAGTTCACAGACATGATAATCGTCGAGAGGCTCATCGTTGAACGGTTGCACATATCCATCGCTAGGATAGGGTTTATCGACAAGATAATGACTATATTCGGGGGCAATGCCCGTTATGAAATGCCAAATCTGGAGGAACATAATCGTCAATTTATTTACGGCATCACCATAAATAACGATTGCCGAATCCATCCAGTAACCGAATCGGTCTTTTTTATTGATGTATTCATCGGCAAGATTAATACCACCGGTGAACCCAATATACCCATCGATAACGCAAATTTTCCTATGGTCACGATAGTTTATATGTACATCAATAGACGGTCTAATCGGATTAAAAATACATACTTTAATACCGAATTCTTCAAGCTTTTTGTTATATTTTCTTTCGAGGCTGTTAATTGTGCCAAAGTCATCGTATATAATTCGCACATCGACACCATTTTCCGCCTTTTCTTTTAAAATATCTAGTATCGTATCCCACATATACCCTTTTTTTATAATGAAATATTCAAGGAAAATGAACTTCTCAGCTTTTCTTAATTCTGATATTAATCTTTTGAAGAACACATCGCCCGGGGATAGATATTCTGATTGGGTGTTGCGGTATAGCGGGCTATTGGATGTGAACCGCAGATATCTGGATTGCCGTGCTACCCGTGGGTCAATTTCACGCAACTCATCATATATGCTCTCATCTTCTGGGAGAATGCCGTCGGATTCCTCATGTGCCTCATTGAGATTCGCTCTAATTTTATTTGATAATGCGCCCCTACCAAGAAAGAGGTAGAATATGCCACCGAACAGTGGGAAAATGAGCATTGGCACAATCCATGCAAGCTTGAACATCGGATTCGTGTTCTTGTTTACGATAATTATTGCAAGCACAATGCTTAGAACCTCCATCAAGGCATAGAAATAGACGTAGTAAACATTAAGAAAAGCAATGCCAAATACTAGAATTGCTAATTGAACTGCTATCAAAATTGCTACAAATAATATGCGGGATTTAAGAACATTCATTACTTTTTTCATGATTTTACACCTTTGGCACTCCTTGATGTTGAGACAACTTCTTCATAAACGTCAATTAGATAGCTAGAAAATTTTTCGTCATTCGCACGTTCTACCGATGCACGAACAGTATTCCTTTGTTGCTCTTTTTCTTCTTCAGATTGCTCCATCAAGATCTTTAACTTTTTATACATATCGTTTGCATCAGTAAAAGAATAGCCTGTAACGCCATCTACTACTTGATCTTTATTCAGCTCATCATATAATTGCAATACGGGCAGCCCTGTCGCCATTCCCTCTAGCATTGAAATAGAATTAGTATCGGAAAGAGATGCCGTGATATAAATATCGCAACCTGCATAATAGGGGGGCAAATCGTCGTGAAGTACTTCCCCCGTGAAAATGACCATATCATCGATGCCGAGCTCTTTGGACATCTGTTCTAAATTTTCCTTCTCTGGGCCATTACCAATAATCAGTAGTCGGAGCTTGTCACTATGATCAATCGACTCTGCCCAGAAATTTAGCAATGTGTCGACATTCTTTTCTCTGCCAAGTCGCCCACAAAAGCAAGCTATCGTATAGTCGGATGGAATGTTGTACTTATTGCGGAACTCTATTTTTTTCTCTTCATCAATTCTATTTGGGGAGAAAATATCTAACTCAACGGGATTCGGAATTACATTGACTTTTTTCTTAACGCCGCATTCACGGAAGAATTTCTCCACCTTTTTTGACGGGCCTGTTAGGGCATTTGCATTCCTAGCAAGCAGACGTGCATATGTGTGAGAAACTTTTTTCACGATAGGCACAAATGGTTTAGGGGCGATGTAGTAAAGATATTCATCATACATAGTGTGAAGTGTGTAGACAAGTGGCTTGCGAAGTATCCTAGCGATTAGCGCACCGGATAGCCCAATGCCAAATTCATTGTGAATGTGGATAATATCGGGATCGTACTTTTTAAGCAACTTTAATCTTCTAATACTCAGTGGTGATGCAAGACTATAATTATATAGTTTTTTTGAAGTGACGGCGGGGCAATGCAGCACTCCGTCATTAGTTAGATACTTATTAGTATCGGCATCCGCCTTAACTACTAGAACTTGATGACCGTGCTTCTCAAGTCCGTCTTTTAATATCTTAACATGAGTGGCAACACCGTTAATATCGGGTAAATAAGTTTCTGTAAACAAGGCAATTTTCATAAATAAATCCCCCTTAAAACTAACAAAATCAATACGCTGATAAAGAATAAAGTGATTTTATGCTATGCTATTATAATTAAATCTGAGTAAATGAAATTAACTGTTACCAATGATTGTATCACTTCATATATTACACTAATACTAATCATTTTTCAAGTTAGTTGATAATAATATATGGCGAATTCTTAGCAAATTACTAATATAGTGAAATTGATTGAAAATAGCAGAGTAATATAGTATAATAAAGATTGATATAAAGATGCGTCAATTTGGTTTTAGCCGCTCAACGGATAGTACAAGTTAGTGCAAAATTCAATTGGCGCTCTCCATATATGAAGATGAAAGGAATGAGGATAATGTCGGACGAGCACAAGGTAGCACTTAATAAGGTAGTAGAGGAGTTTGATCTTGAAACAATATACCTACCGCAGGAGGCAGAAGATATATTTGTTTCAACGAATGATGTTAACCGACCGGGATTACAATTGAATGGATTCTATGAATATTTTGATCCATCAAGAATACAAATTGTCGGTAAAATGGAATTTGCCTATCTTGATACAATTGATGAGGCAACCCGTCGTAAACATTGTGAGATGCTTTTTTCTAAAGAGATTCCTGCTCTTATTATCGCACGAGATCTTGAAGTTTATCCAGAGATGTTGGAGTTTGCTGATAAATATAAAGTTCCATTACTACGCAGTAAAGAAAGCACATCGACCCTACTATCAAAGATAATTGCTTTTCTTAACCTTGAACTTGCACCACGGATTACAAGGCACGGTGTACTAATCGAAGTTTATGGTGAGGGCATGCTAATACTAGGCGAAAGTGGTGTGGGGAAGAGCGAAACGGCAATTGAGCTAGTTAAAAGAGGGCATAGGCTAGTCGCTGACGATGCCGTCGAAATAAGGAAGGTATCGAATATAACCTTGCTTGGCTCATCGCCGGATAATATCCGCCATTTCCTAGAACTTAGGGGTATTGGCATTATAAATGCAAGAAGAATTTTCGGTATGGGCGCTATAAAGGTAACTGAGAAAATCGACTTAATCGTAGCATTGGAGCAATGGAATCCTGATAAGTCCTATGATAGAATGGGTGTCGATAATCAATATACGGAGATTCTGGGTGTTCGTGTCCCGTCGTTAACAATTCCTGTTAAGCCGGGGCGGAATCTAGCGATAATTCTAGAAGTTGCGGCAATGAACAATAGACAGAAAAAGATGGGATATAATGCAGCGCAGGAATTACTAGAGAAGCTCGGCATGAATATGGAGGCAACAGAAACAGTCACACAATGGGATGGATTTTAAATAGATATAAATATAAACGCAATACGCAAACACGCATGGGCAAAAGATGGAGATGAATATATTGCAAATACTAGCAGATACACATACGCATACATTAGCATCAACCCACGCATATTCAACGATAACTGAGAATTGCAGAGCGGCTAAGCAAAACGGTGTAAAGGCAATTGCCATGACAGATCATACACCGGCAATGCCCGATGCTCCGCATATGTGGCATTTTTATAATATGAAAGTTATCCCAAGGATAATAGATGATGTTTATATAATCCGTGGGGCAGAAACAAATATTATCAATTTTGATGGTGAAGTTGATTTAACTCAAGAGGATTTAAAGCGACTTGAATGGGTGGTATCATCTTTTCACGATCCGGTATGTTCGCCGGGCAGTATAGAGGAGAATACACGTGCATATGAATTGCTTGCAAGAAATCCCTATATAGATGTCGTAGGGCATCCGGATGCTGATCCTTATCGCTGTGACTATAAACGCATGGTAAAGGCTTTTAAGGAACATGAAAAGCTCATCGAGATTAATGAGAATTCGCTTAAAACACGTCAAGGCGCAAGGAAGAATTCTACTGAAATTGCACGGCTATGTAAAAAGTATGGTGCTAGAATAATAGTGAATTCTGATGCACATTATGCTGATAAGATTGGAATTGTGCCTGAGGCGACTAAATTACTTGAAGGAATCGACTTCCCAAAAGAGTTAATACTGAATGCGGATTGGGATAGGTTTAAAGAATACCTTATTAACAAGCGTGGCAACATATTTTCTGAGGATTGATAATATCTATTAATATTGCCTATAACACTACATAGGCATATAAACAAAGGGAGAATATTATGGAATACAATATAGGAATAGACCTTGGGGGTACAAATATAAATGTCGGCATTGTCGATAGCGACTATAACATCGTCGGCAGGGGGGCGCTCAAAACCAATCTTCCACGACCCGAGGGGGAAATTGCCGACGATATTGTAAAGGCGGCGACCTTTGCATGCGATGATGCCGGAATTGCAATCGATGAAGTGGCGAGCATCGGTATTGGCACACCCGGATCGGCAAATAGGGACAGCGGAATTGTAATTTATTCTAGCAATTTAGGCTTTGATAATACTAACTTAAGAGAACTTTTAGCAAGCAGATTTAAGCAGATGAGCAAAAGCGAAACAAAAGCATTTGCGAATATTTTTGTAGAAAATGATGCAAATGCCGCCGCCTATGGTGAGATGCTTGCCGGTGCGGCGAAAGATTATGATAATGTTGTTGTAGTCACTCTTGGCACTGGTGTCGGTGGCGGAATTATAATAGATGGCAAGATTTATAGCGGATTCAACTATTATGGTGCCGAACTTGGACATAATGTAATTGAATACGGCGGCAGACCATGCCCATGCGGTAGGAATGGTTGCCTAGAATCCTATGCGTCGGCAACGGCATTAATCAAATCAACAAAAGAGGCAATGCAAAAAGATAAAAACTCTAAATTGTGGGATATATGCGACAACATAGACAATGTAAATGGCAAAACAGCATTCGATGCAATGCGATTAGGTGATGCAACAGGTAAGGAAGTTGTCGACGAATACATTAACTATCTAGGGTGCGGACTTGTTAACATCATCAATACATTCCAACCGCAAATGCTACTAATTGGCGGCGGCGTATGTAAGGAGGGCGACTATCTCACCAGACCGCTTGAAGCGATTATAGCACGGGAGAGTTATAAAGTTAGCCCCGATATGGCGACGAAGCTTGGCGTCGCTAGACTTGGCAATGACGCTGGTATAATCGGTGCCGCTTTTCTATATCAAATGAGTGAATAATGGGGGAAACTATCATTATGGACTTTACTGTTATTGAGGGAATTGCCCGCAAATATCATTGTGAGATTCTATATGATGAACCAATGCATAAATACAATACGATGAAAGTAGGCGGCAATGCCGAGGCACTAATAAAACCTTGCGGCATTTCGTGCCTATCCGAAGTTATTGCTAAATGTAATGAGCAGGGAATTAATTACCATATTATCGGAAAAGGATCGAATATTATCGTTAGCGACAAGGGAATATCCGGACTAATTATCGTGATTGGTGAAGATTTTTCAAGGATAGAACTTGTTGATGAGAATATAATTGAATGTGAGGCGGGAGCATCTTTATCAAAGGTATGTTCATTCGCATATAAAAATTCTTTGACGGGACTAGAATTTGCATGGGGGATACCCGGCTCTGTCGGTGGCGCAGTATATATGAATGCTGGTGCTTATGATGGTGAAATGAGTGAAGTTGTACTATCGTGCGAGCAAATCGACCTTGATGGTAATGTTAGCACAATTGGGAAAGAGGATATGGACTTCTCTTATCGGCACAGCCGCTTTACTGATACGAAAGCAGTGGTGGCGGTGGTTCGAATTGGGCTAAGAAAAGGTGATAAAACCGCAATTAAAGCACGAATGGATGAGTTGCTGATGCGGAGGAAAACACGTCAGCCGCTTGAATACCCCAGTTCGGGCAGTACATTCAAAAGACCAAAAGGGAGCTATGCATCACTACTAATTGAGCAATGCGGCCTCAAGGGAACGAGTGTTGGCGGTGCCGAAGTTAGTGAGAAACATAGTGGATTTATTATAAATAAAAACGACGCAAGTTGCGAAGATATAAAGAATTTGGTCGCTATTGTTAAAGAAAAAGTAAATTCGCAGACAGGATATATATTAGATTGTGAAATGCAAATCCTAGAGGATTAATTGCATTTAATAGGGGGCAATGAATTGGAAGTTGTAATTATTACAGGAATGTCAGGATCGGGCAAGTCGGGTGCGGCAAAAGCCCTAGAAGATATTGGATACTTTTGCATAGATAATATGCCGCCGGAATTGCTACCGAAGTTTATAGAAATATCATCGAAATCCGCAGGCGAAATCGAAAGAATAGCGATAGTTACTGATATTCGGGGCGGGGAGCTGTTTTTCAGATTATCAGAATATATAGATGAGTTAATTGAAATTGGTATATCGGTGAAACTCCTATATCTTGATGCGTCAGATAATGTTATAATTCAGCGATATAAGGAAACAAGGAGGAAACACCCGCTTGACGAAAGAGCACAGGGAAATGTGCGTCATGCAGTCCAGCTTGAACGTGAAATTCTAGCACCAATTAGAGAAAAAGCAGACTACTATTTTGATACTTCGCTAACATCACTTGCCCAACTAAAGGATCAAGTAAAGTCGATTTTTCTTGAAAAGGCAAGTGACTCAATGATAGTGAATCTTGTTTCGTTCGGCTTCAAATACGGAGCAGCGAATGAGGCAGATTTGATTTTTGATGTGAGATGTCTGCCGAATCCGTTCTATTTACCGGAACTTAAAAATAAGACAGGGCTAGATGCTGAAGTTAGGGATTATGTAATGAGCCACGATGCGGCAAAGACACTGCGAGCTAAGCTTGAGGACTTAACTGAATTCCTACTTCCTCTCTATGTAAAAGAGGGGAAAAGTCAGCTGGTAATTGGATTCGGCTGTACTGGCGGGAAACACCGTTCAGTGACATTTGTTGAAAATATGCGGGATTTCCTAGAGGAAAGAGGCATTAAAGTGCGTGTATCGCATCGGGATATTAGCAAGAATTAACCTCTTGCAGGGGAGGGGAAAATGACTTTTTCATATTCCATAAAAACTGAACTTTGCGATTTTGCAAGACGGGATATTACTAACCAAAAGGCTTGTCTATATGGAATGCTGATGTTTTCAAGACAGTTTTCAATAACGAATATATCGTTGCATACTGAACATGAGGGAGTGGCGACCTTATTTGTTGATTTTATTAACGTCACTTTCGATGCGGGGATGGGCATTCGCTTTTCCTCCACTACTAAGAAGAATGGCGGCACATTGCATTCAGTAACAATTGACGATGAGGACGACCGTAGAGCGATTCTGTCCTATTTCGGACAAGCTGATGGAACCATTAATATTGATATTGTGTCGGGAAATGATGAATGTGTGAGCGCATTCCTAAGAGGGGCATTCCTCGTTTCCGGTAGTGCGACGGATCCAAGTAAGGAATATCACTTTGAAATCAATGCGCCATCACAGGCAATTTGCGATGATATGGTGAAATTAATTAATGAACAGGGCATGGCGGTTAAAGGAGCGGTAAGGAAGGAAATGCCGTTCTTATACATAAAGGGCAGTGAGAAAATTGAAGATATTCTCACCTTTATGGGAGCGACAAAGAGCTCACTCAAACTTATGAATATTAAAATTTATAAAGATGTTCGCAATAGGGTTAACCGCACTACGAATTGTGAAACTGCTAATATTGATAAGATTGTAACGGCATCTGTTAGACAGGTTGCCGATATTGAATATATAATTGAGCGGAATTCAATGGGACTGTTAGACGATGAATTGGTGGAGATTGCCCAGCTAAGACTAGAGAATCCTGATCTTTCCTTGCGTGAATTGGGGCAGGCGCTCAGCACTCCAATTAGCCGCTCAAGTGTGAATCATCGATTGACGAAAATATCTAAAATTGCTAGTGATTTAAGAACTAGAATGGGATAATGGACATAGAGAGGGGGCGCCAATGATGAATGAAACAAAATTTGTGCATTTGCATGTTCATACTGAATATAGCTTGTTAGATGGCGCTTGCCGAATTCCACGGCTTGTAAAAAAGGCAAAGGAGCTAGGTCAGCCGGCGGTAGCAATTACCGATCATGGCAGTATGTATGGTGTAATAGATTTCTATAACGAATGCAAAGAGCAAGGCATTAAGCCTATAATCGGGTGTGAAGTATATGTAGCACGTAGGACAAGGCACGATAGGGAATATCGTTTAGACGCGGGTCCTCATCATCTTGTGCTGCTTTGCAAGAACAATACCGGCTATCAAAATTTAATTAAGCTTGTTTCGTTAGGATATACCCAGGGATTCTATAATCGTCCACGAGTAGATTTTGAATTGCTTGAAAAGTATAGCGAGGGTTTAATTTGCCTCTCCGCTTGTCTAGCGGGGGAGATTCCACGTTTATTAGCGGCGGGCGAATTTAGTGAGGCTAAGGCTACCGCATTGAAGTATAATGCCTTATTCGGTGATGGGAATTACTATATAGAAATTCAGAATCACGATATGGACGAGCAAAAAAGATTACTACCATATTTATATAGGCTATCGCAGGAAACGGGCATACCACTTGTTGCGACTAATGATGCGCATTATATCGATAGAGAAGATTCAAAAATGCAGCATGTTCTAACTTGCATAAGCACGAATACAACTATCGATCAAGAGGGTGGACTGGAATTCCCGACCGATGAATTCTACATTAAGAGTGCTGATGAAATGATGGGTCTTTTCCCTGATTATCCACAGGCGATTAGCAATACAGTTGATATTGCTAATATGTGCGATATATCATTTGAATTCGGTGTGACGAAGTTGCCACGCTTCACAATTGATGGGTACGAAGATAATAATGTTTATTTTAAGGAGCTTGTGCTTGATGGTATGCATGAGCGATATGGGCAGAATCCGTCTAGCGAGATTAAGGCTAGACTGAAATACGAGATCGATGTAATAACTTCAATGGGGTATGTTGACTATTTCCTTATAGTGCATGACTTCATCAGATATGCAAGGGAGAATGATATTCCTGTCGGCCCGGGCAGAGGATCGGGCGCTGGTAGCATTGTCGCATATTGCATAGGCATCACCGGTGTTGACCCGATAAAGCACAGTCTAATTTTTGAGAGATTCCTCAATCCTGAGCGAATTACAATGCCGGACTTCGATATAGATTTTTGTTACGAAAGACGGCAGGAAGTTATTGATTATGTCGTGCGAAAATATGGCAGTGACCATGTCGCACAGATAATAACATTCGGAACAATGGCGGCACGTGGTGCATTAAGAGATGCGGGCAGGGCTATGGGAATTCCCTATCAAACTGTCGATACTGTCGCAAAGATGATACCGAGTGAACTTGGCATCACAATTGAAGGAGCGCTTGAGAAATCAAAGGATTTGAGAGAGGCATCAAGTAATGATAGCTCCATTGCGGAATTGGTCGAAACAGCACGCAAAATCGAGGGAATGCCACGGCATGCATCGACACATGCGGCTGGCGTAGTTATCACACGTGATCCCGTCGATGAATATGTGCCGCTCCAAAAGAATGATGAGGCAATTGTAACACAGTTTACAATGGGCGTGCTTGAAAGTTTAGGCCTGCTTAAAATGGACTTCCTAGGACTTCGTAACTTGACGGTAATTAAAGAATGTTCTGACTATATCCGCCTTACAAATCCGGACTTTGACATAAATAAAATTCCGCTTGACGATGAGGAAGTATTCAGAATGCTTGCAAATGGTCATACACAAGGAGTATTCCAATTCGAATCGGCAGGAATGAAAAGCGTCTTAATGCGGTTGGTTCCTATAACGCTTGAGGATTTAATTGCGGTTATTTCACTCTATCGCCCGGGGCCAATGGCATCAATTCCTACCTATATTGAGAATAGACACAATCCGAACAAGGTTAAATATAAACATCCGCTACTAGAAGATATTCTAGATGTGACTTATGGGTGTATTGTATATCAGGAGCAGGTAATGCAGATATGTAGAGTGCTTGCGGGATATTCATACGGGCAGGCGGATTTAGTGCGCAGGGCAATGTCGAAGAAGAATGCCGATGTTATGGAGCATGAGCGGGAGAAATTCATATATGGAAGTAAAACTCCCGACGGCAAAATTCTAAGTGTGGGCGCCGTCGCCAATGGCGTTAGTGCAAAGATAGCGAACGAAATCTTTGATGAGATGAGTTCATTCGCATCGTATGCATTTAACAAGTCCCATGCGGCGGCATATGCGTATCTAGCATATCAAACAGCTTATCTTAAATGCCATTATAAGAAAGTTTATATGGCGGCACTCCTTACAAGTGTGCTTGATAATACCGATAAAATTATCGAATATATTGCAGAATGTGATGCAATGGGGATAAAGCTATTGCCGCCCGATGTTAATCAGAGCGATATGGGATTTACCCCCGTTGACGGTGGAATCAGATTCGGACTGCTGGCGATAAAGAATCTAGGCAGAGGCTGTATTGATGAAATCATCAAGGAGAGGAATCTTAACGGGGAATTCACTGGTTTGTTTGACTTTTGTGATAGAATGTATGGCAAAGATTTAAATAAACGTGCCATTGAGGGACTAATTAAGAGCGGCGCATTCGATGAATTCGATTATAACAGGAAGCAAATGTTAATGGGATATATGAAAATAACCGATGGCATTGCGGCGGATAAGAAAAAGAATATGGAGGGACAACTCGATCTATTCGGGGATAAATCCGACGGCAATGTAGAATATATCAAGCTAGATTATATTGATGAATACGAAGAACATCACCTGCTTGAAATGGAGAAGGAAGCCGTAGGAATTTACATCACGGGTCATCCAATGGGGAGCTATGCTCCTCTTATAAAAAGCCTTAACCTATGCACGATTTCAGAGTTATTAGCCAATGCGAAGGAGGGCATGAACGGATACCGTGATAGGGATGTTGTGCGCATTCTGTGTATGCTCCAGAGCAAGAGAATCCACACAACACGATCAAATGCCTTGATGGCATTTGCTGCCTTTGAAGACATGACGGGCAGAATGGAGGGAATCATCTTCCCTAATATCTATGATGAATCAAAGTCATATCTAGTAGAAAATGAAATTGTACTGATTACGGGAACAATTTCCATTAAAGAGGAAGAAGAACCGAAAATCCTAGTAAATCATGTTTGCAGGGCAAGCGATATTAAAATAGAGCCGGAAAATACGCAGAAGCTATATATTAAGCTATCGTCAAAAGATGAAATCGTGCTCGGGCACGTTTTATCAATCCTAGCACGAAATAAGGGAAGTACTGGTGTTCGTATATATTTTGCCGATAAGAGGAAAACTACTATTCCAAAAGGGTTGCAAGGTGTCAATATTAGCGATAACTTAAAAAGTGAGCTAATAAGGATAGTAGGAAAAGAAAATATAGCAATCAAATGAATTGGCATAAAAACCACTTGACATGGGGAATTTTACTGGTAAAATATATTATGAGGGAATTTGACTTTAATATTTTAGAAGTTAATATATAAGAGGAAGAGGAGATTATCTAATGAAAACAATTGGAGTTTTAACAAGCGGCGGAGATGCTCCAGGCATGAATGCTGCAATCAGAGCTGTAACAAGGACTGCTATAAGAAAAGGTATGAAAGTTATCGGGATACGTAGGGGATATAATGGTTTAATCAAGGGCGATATGTTCGAGATGAACGACAGGAGTGTTTCCGATATTATTCAAAGGGGCGGTACAATTCTATATACCGCTAGATGCCCTGAATTCCGCCATGAAGAAGGACTGCAAAAGGCAAAACAAGCTTGCATTGATGCCGGTATCGAGGGTATTGTTACAATCGGTGGTGACGGTTCATTCCGTGGAGCTGCTGATTTGTCTGAAAGAGGGATTCCGTGCGTTGGAGTGCCGGGCACGATTGATAATGACATCGACTGCACAGAATATACTATTGGCTACGATACAGCAATGAACACAGCCATGGAGATGGTGGACAAGTTAAGGGATACTGCACAATCGCACGAAAGATGTAGCGTTGTTGAAGTAATGGGTAGGAATGCTGGCTATCTAGCGCTTAATACAGGCATTGCCTGCGGTGCATCATTTATTATTACTAAAGAGATCGACTATTCTATGGACGATCTAGTTGCTAAAATTAATAGCAGCCGCAAGTCGGGCAAGAAGCATTTCATCATCATAGTTGCCGAAGGTATCGGAAATTCCGAATGTATNGCNGAGCAAATCGAGGAGATAACGGGAATTGAAACACGGGCAACAATTCTAGGTCATGTTCAGCGTGGCGGCCGCCCGACAGTGAGAGATAGGGTAGTTGCGAGCGAGATGGGCAATTACGCAGTAGGTTTACTTGAAAAAGATATTGGCAATAGAGTAGTTGGAATGCAGGATAATAAGATAGTCGATTTCGATATTCAAGAAGCCCTAAAGATGCAAAAAAGTTTCACGAAGGAACTATACGATATTGCAAATGAAATTTCTTTTTAAGGGAATTATAACACAATATTAATATATTATTGATACAATGAAATTGTGAGATTTTAGTCGGAAGATTTCTAATCTTGCAAAGCAGAGTAGATTTTTGCGCGTGAAGTGTTGGGTGGACGGGGAGTTGCCATTCGAACGAAAAGCCATATGGCTTGCGGTGCAAGGGTCGCATCCCGCTGCACATAATATAATAGGTAACCCATGTCTTTACCTACATTTGT
>JGI24708J26588_10001303_pt1 | contig 19739 bp, 10 predicted proteins | sample BioPla1DNA2_FD_26588 | JGI IMG/M metagenome (IMG submission 26588) | reverse complement strand
GAAATCATCGAGAAGGAAGCGGATCTAAAGATTTTCTCCATGGGCAGCCATCTCTATCTCTCGCCCGGGGTGAACAATCGCTTCTTCGGCTATACCAATGAAGAACTGCGAACCGCCATGAAGCTGGAAAACAACAGCGAGCTGTATCTGGCCTACTTTGCCATGCTCTGCCTGCTCGCCCAGTTTTATAACAGCGATGATCAAACCCTGACCTCCAGGCAGTTTCTTCCCCTGGAAGAACTGGAAGCGATTATGACAGGCCATGTCGGGGAAATCCAGGCCGCCAGTGGTGAGCAGGTTGAGGCCTGGGAAGAAGAAATGCAGGTTAACCTCTCAAGTGTAGCAGCGCTCTGGAGCGAAATGCCAGCCTTTAATGAGACGCTGAAGTACCAGCGGCGGGGGCGCAATAACCGGATCAGCTTTCTTTTGAGGATACTTGGTTTCCTCGAAACCGAGGGTTTAGTGCAAGTTTTGGACGATTCAGAAGTTCGCCTTCTGCCCAAGCTCGAACACTTGGTTGTCAAATATTACTTCCACAGCCAGCGCAAAGACTACTTGCTGCAGCTGTTGGCCCAACCTCTAAATCTTAAAGGGGAAGACGAAGGAGAGGAGGCAGCTGATGCCTCGCATTAACCGTATTCGAGTTACAAATATTCAATACGACTATGCTAAAAAGCAATTTCCTGATCTGATTTTTGATCTTGCGGAACAGGACGCCCTTGTGCTGCTCACTAACGGCGGAGGGAAGACCCTGCTCCTGCAACTCATCATGCAGGTTGTGCTGCCCAATGAGAGACTGCAGGGGCGAAGGATTGTAGAGCTTTTGCATAGTTCCAAGTATACAGGGCATGTGGCAGTAGAATGGCTCCTGGACAGTTCAGGTGACCAGAAAGACTATGTCTGCACAGGCTTTTGCTTTACTAGCGGCGCCGATGATCAGTTCCGCTATTTCAACTATCTCTTTGATTACCCAAAGCCAACCCTAGGCGAGGACGGCAGGGAAGAGGGATTAACCATCGCTTCCTTGCCCCTCGTTACAGAACTGGAAGGGGGCAGGCGCCAGCCCATTCGCTACCAAGAGCTCCGGGACTGGTTGCGCAGTGAAGCTAGGCAGCAAGTGCAGATCTTCGATCAAGTCCAAAGCTACCAGGAACGCCTCCGTTACTACCATATCCTGCCGGAGGAATGGAGAAACATTCGGGATACCAATAACACAGAAGGCGGAGTTGACAGATTTTTTGAACGCTGCAGGACAACTGCCCAGCTTATGGACAATCTGCTCATTCCCAGCGTGGAGCAGGTGATCTTCCGCAACGAAAGCAAGAAGCAGGAGCTGGTGAATGCCTTCAATGAATACAAGGTATCGCTCTTGCAGATACCTGTGATCAAGCAAAACATAGCTGACTTTGAGGTTGTCCAAAATCAGGCCGAAGATGTGGTCCAGGTTGTGCAGGCCTTAGATGACAGGCAAAAAGAACTCCAGCGCCTCCATGGGGAGCTGGCCGTTTTGGCTAAGACTTTCGATCATCATATCCAGGGGGCTTCCCGGGAGATGGAAGGGCTGACCGGGGAAATTGAAGACAAGCAAGAGCGTAAAGCTGAGCTTGACTGGAAGATAGCCAGCTACCGTGTCTATCTGAAAGAGCTGGAATACAAAGATGCTGAGCTGAAAGAAAAGGGGCGTCAAGCAGAGTATCAAGCAGCAGAGGAGGGACTGGGGCAGGCAGAAGCAAGTGCAAACCAGCTTTACGCCCTCTATTCTTATAATCAACTGCTTAAAGCCCAAGGTGAGCTCGCTGAGTACACGGCGCGCCTTGAGGCATTAGATGTGGCCGAACCAGAACTGATGGAACAGCTCGCTGCTGTAAAGGCTGAAATGGCCTGGGCCTGGCAGGCGGAGGAAAAGCAATTCGCCAGGCAGATTGAGGCCATACAAAAACTGATCCAGGAACTGGAGAAGCGCTTGAAGCAAATTTCCCGTACCAAGGAAGACCAGCAAGCCCAGCTCGCCGATTTGCATCAGGAGCAGGGCAGTATGGTAGCCTGGCTGGATCGCTATACCAGGCGCCAGCGGGAGCTGAGCGAATCTATTCCCGAGTTCTCCAAGGAGGATCCCGCTTCTACCAAAGAGTTTTATACTGAACTGCTTAGTCAAACAGAGAAGCGCCTCCAGAGCGCAGCCGCATGGATAGACAAGGCTGAAGAGCAAATTGCACGGGGAGAAGAAAGGCGCCTCGAACTTAAGCTCGCGGGGCGGGACTTAAATGCAAATTTGCAGAAGGTCCAGGATCAGCTGGCCAGTTATGAACAGGCGGCGGAACAGGCAGGGGCACTTTTAGCCGCCCGCTCTATCTTTCAGTTACCTGTACTCGAGCACCGAGATTCGATTATCCTGAAAGTACGGGAGCTTTGGGAAGCAAGCCAGCAGAATCTGATTTTGGCCCAGGCCAGCCTGGCCAATCGGGAAGAGAAGTGGGCTTTGCTGCAAGGCAGAGATTCATACCTGCCCCATCCTGTGATGCTTCAGCTTAAACAGGAACTGGCCAAAAGGGGCCTGCCTGTNCTGCTCGGCAGTGAATGGCTGGCGGATCACCCTGACTCCGACAAGGAAAGAGAAGAGTATCTGCATAACCATCCCCTCCTGCCGTTTTGCCTTATCGTGGAAAAAGGACAGCTCCACTCCGTCAGGCAGGCGGCCAGGACTTTGCAGGATCTGCCTGCCGACTTCCCCTTGCTCTTTTTGGTGAGGCAAAGCCTCAGCCCTGGCCAGGGTCAAGAGGAGGGCAGCCTGCAGAACATCCTCCCTGGTGAGCTTTATACCTTGCTCGGCGAGGAGTTTCAGCTTTATACTTCCGCGGAATATTTCCGAGAATTCAAGGAGAAAATGGCAGGCCAGCTTGGCAGCGAAAAAGAGCGCTTGCAAGAACTGCGGGGGCGGGCTGAGGAAATCACCCATTTAAGGGGTGAGATAGAGAGTTTCTATCGGAACTATTCCTTAGAACTTGTCCAAACCTGGCGAACTGAACAGAACAGCCTGCAGCTTGCCTTGAAGACAAATGAAGTCCAACTCAGAGAATTGGAAAGTGAGCAGGCCGCTTTGCTGACAGAAATCCGGGAAGCTAAAACGGTCTTGGAAAAGCTTGGCGCAGAGAAGCGGCAAACAGAGAAGTATTTGGAGCTTTTGGCAGAGTTTCTGCTTCTCCACGGAGAGTATGCTGAGCAAAGGGGTAAGCAGGAGTTTCTCGTAAGTGAGATCGCACTCTTGCAGACACAAATTGCACGCTGGGATGGGGAAGTAGCGAGCCTCCATGGGCAAAAGGCAGAAAAGACACGTGAGTTGGCGAGTTGCCAAGGGGCCCTGGAATCCCACCGGCATGATTTTGCTGCCTATGGTTTAAAAGAAGTGGAGCCAGAGGAAACGAAAGCAGCCTACGAACAGCTGAAGGGTCAGGTCGCGGGTATCTTAGAGAAACTGCGGGGTCGCCAAAGCGATCGCCGTGATCTGGAGGATCTGTGCAGACGTGCCGCCTCTGAGGCAGAAGCTGCCAGGGAGGAGATTACAAGGCGTGGTGTGCACATCGAGAGCCTAACAAATATACAAAGGACTGTCAGCCATGGGGAGCTGCGGGAGGCGGATCAAAGGCTTAGGGATGCCCAAGCTAAGGCAGCTGCCTGCAAAGAAGCCTGGTGGACCGCGCGGGGACATGTCGCTACTTGCCAAGAGGTAGTCTTAACCTTGGCAGAAGGGATACAAAGTTCTTACGGTAAAGATCCCTATTTGGGTTATGATCAAGTTCTCCACGCCGAAGAGGTGGAAGTATGTAAGTCCTCCCTTCGGCAGGTCGAAAATACGCTGAGCGATCTTTTTGCAAGACAGGATAAGCTTGCCGCCTGGCAGCTGGAGAATAGAGAAGCCTATGAACAGATTCTAGAAACCTATCGAGATCTTGTGCAGGCCAGTTGGAAGCAAGTGACGCCTTTAACGCAGGAAGAGTGGCAAAAGTATGGGCTCAGGCCCCGGGCCGCGGTGCGCCAAGTTCAAGAGCGGCGCCATCAGGTTAGCGGAGAAGTTGAGACACATAAGCTTAAGGTGAACCAGGCATTCCATCGCTACCGGGAGGAGCTGGAAAAGACTAATAATGTGCGGGTGCGCCAGTTTGTGCGGGAGATCCAAAGTATTGTGGCCGAAGGGCGGCTCTATGACTTTGATTTTGTAGAAACGCAGTTTATTCGCATTTTCGAGGCTATTGCAGCTTATAAGCTGCAGTACGAGAAACTTTTGGTGGAGAGCGAACAGAACTTCACCCACTTGGTCAATCTCTGTACCCGCCGGGCCCTGACCATTTACGAGAGTATCCTGGAGATCCCGAAAAATTCGCGCATCGGCCTCTACGGACGTACGCTTCAGCTTTTAGTCATGGATTGGCCCACGAACTCAGAAGAAGAGAATAAGGTCCGTATGGAGCAGTATCTGGCAGATGTGATCGATAAAATGCAGACTTGGCAGCAAGACGGCATGGACGATGATGAGTTAGATGCACGCCTGGGCGATTTACTCCGCACCAGGAGCTTGCTGAATGTACTGGCTCCCATTGAGAATTGCCGGGTGCAAGTGTACAAGCCCAGGAGCGAATCGCTCATCCGTCATCAGCGTCTGCACCATGCACCTTGGGATGATGTATCCCGCTGGTCAGGCGGTGAGAATTACAGCGCTTACATCACGATGTTCATGGTAATGCTGGCCCACATCAGGCAACAGATGGAAGGGAAAGCAAACTCCTGGAAGGTTTTAGTGGCGGACAATCCCTTTGGCAAAGCTTCAGCAGACCATGTTCTTGATCCTATCTTTGAAGTGGCCAAAGCTAATCAGATTCAACTTTTGTGCTTTACTGCCCATAAGGAAGAATCAATCCTTAGGTATTTCCCAGTTGTATACAGTCTGCAGCTCAGGCAGACCTACGGCAAGGAGATTATCCAGGCTGAACAGCTGGAAAGCGGATTTTATCAGAGGGAAGCCGCCTACCACGGACTAATAGGGGAAGATGCTGTGAGCTTTGAGGGGTCATAAGCTCTTGCAATACAAAAAAGGCTGCAGGAAAAGGTTAAAAACCGCTTCTTGCAGCCTTTTCAGCTGATCCTATCTTTTCTTTTTTCGCACTAGTTCAATGCTGCCAAACCCGCCGATTACTGCAATATAAAAGCCCAAATCATACCACCAGCCTGTATTGGCAGTTTCATAGATGCGGATGTGACCTCGAAACAGGCTGACGATCAAGGAAATGGGCGCCATCCATCCATGCCAAATGCCCCACAAAAAGCCGGCGGGCCTTGCCTCTGAATTTCTCCCATCACCAGGCAGACATCCAGTCAGCAGTAAGCAGGAAAAAATGAGCAGCAGGATCAATGCAGGTTTCTTCACGGTGTATTCCCTCCATTGGATTGTCTACCTAGTTATTGGCCAAGTATGGGTGGTTTCCTCCCCTTCCCTCTATTGCGGTACTCGACTGTCGCCAATAAACCTCTTTGCAAACTAGTTGATATTAGCACATGTGAATCTGTAGTGTCAATCAAAACAAGAGAAAAAAACACCGGGAAAATGGAAAAGTATCAATTTGAGGGAGGAAAAATTGTATTTGAGGTGAAAATGCCTCGTATACTATACAAAAGGACACGCGGAAGAGTGTGAAGGTATGTATAAGGGGGCAGCTGATATGCTGGTACGTTTTACGGTGGAAAATTTCCGTTCGTTTCGTGATATTGCACAGATTTCGTTAGTGGCCAACGGAAGGTTGAATCAGTTAGACAATCACACCATGACTATAGGTGACTTAAAACTACTGAAGGCAGCTTACGTCTATGGCGCTAATGCCTCAGGCAAGTCAAACTTGATTAAGGCTGTTGATTTTGCCCGGGAGATCATCGTGGAAGGTTCAGCACGCAATGTACGGCTGAAACAATATAACAAGATGATCGAGGATGGGGTCAATCAGCCGGGGGTGTTCCAATTCGAGATTCTAATCCAGAATAAGGTCTACTCTTACGGCTTCGCCCTTTCGTATCAGGATGGCGCAATTGCTGAGGAATGGCTCTATGAGCTGCGGAAGAACGGGACCGAATTTTGCTTTTTTGTGCGGGACAAAACAGATGTCACAACCGACTTAAGCCTGAAGGGTACGCAAAAGACAAGGTTCGACATTTACGCTGAAGATATTAGGTCTGTGCCAAAGGATCTCTTTCTCACAGAGTTGGCGGAAAAACCTCTCCAAGAAGAGCTGGGGATCTTTAAGCAAGTTTACCGCTGGTTTGAAGCACTGATTGTGATCTTCCCAGATTCTGAGTTTGGACCTTTGCCCTTCGTTACCGAAAACGAAGAAATGCAGAGACAATTTGAGAAGTTCTTGATGCATTTTGATACGGGGATTCAAGCCCTTGACGTTGAACACACCACTATTGAAGATGCTTTAGAGCATTGGCCAAAAGATGCAAAGGAAAACTTTTTGAAGGATGTCGTTCACAAGCTTAGTGACCGAGAGGAGTTTGGGGTGAGAGGTCCGGATGTACTTTTGGCATTACGTCGCCACAACAATGAATTTATTGCTAAGAAGCTTAGACTAAAGCACAGGGAGGCCTATGAGGGATTTGATCTCCACGAAGAATCCGATGGTACACAGCGACTCTTTGATCTGGTACCCCTTTTGTTCGATGAAGTGGAAGACAGGGTTGTTTTTGTTGATGAAATTGATCGCAACATGCATCCAAACCTTACAAGAGAGTTTGTAGAGTTGTTTTATCAACATACAAACAATACCCAAATGGTTGTTACAACGCACGAGTCTTCGCTTTTGGACCTAAAACTGCTTCGGCGAGATGAAATTTGGCTTATTGAACGCCAGCTAAAGGGTTCGGCATTATTCTCTCTGGACGACTTTAAAGTGCGATATGATAAAGAAATTGAGAAAGCCTATCTATTGGGGCGCTATGGGGCAGTACCTCTCTTCGATTCATTTGAGATCTTTACAGACGGGGATCCGTCACATAACTAGGTATAGGTTGAAAGGCTCAGTTTTTGAGAGAGGATCCAGTAAAACGCTCGAACCCTATCGTGTGATATTTCTCTCAGTAGAGGGAAAGACGACGGAGCCTGGTTATTTTGCGGGATTAAACAGGGAGCTTTCTCGGGGTCAATTGCCGTTTCCAAGGTGTGTCATCAAGGTACTAAAGAGGGAAGATCATGGCTCCTTAATCAGTATATGGTCTCTCTTTTAAGTTAAATGCTGGACGCTATGAACACCGGTAGGATTTCGAAGCTGCGGGCAGGAAGTGTTGGCTAAGCTTTGCTTTTGCTGTTCACGATTCGCAAAGCAGGAATACGAGTGAAAAACTGCGAAAAGATGAACTAACCTGATAGATTTGGTGACGCTCTGATGGATTGGCTGAAAGGGCATGCATTACCCCGGTGATGAAAGGGAGGTTGCATCAAGATGGCTCGAACCGATGTCTTCAAGCATGGTAGTAAGTGGGTAAGGGCTGATTTTCACCTGCATACTAGATCTGATCATACGTTCAAGTACTCTGGTGATGAAAGATATTTTCTGTCAGATTATGTAGATGCTCTGAAACAGTCAGGTATTGGTGTAGGTGTAATCACCAATCACAATCAGTTCGACTACGATGAGTTCATTGCCCTGCAAAAGACAGCTATGAGGCAGGATATCATGTTGCTCCCAGGTGTGGAACTTCGTGTGCGGGAAGGTGCGAATGGTGTCCATACACTCGTGGTTTTCTCGGATGAATGGATCAGCGAAGGCAATGACCACGTTAACCAATTTATTGGCAGTGTCTTTGAGGGGAGGTCATTCGCTGAACGACGCAGCACACCGACCTCCTGCGGCCTGCTAGAGTTGATCGAACGATTAGACCGTTTTGATAAAGACTACTTCCTCATTTTTGCCCATGTCGAAGAGCGCAGTGGCCTTTGGAAAGAATTGGACGGAGGTTTGATAAGAGAGTTTGGCAAAGATTCGGATTTTCGCAACAGAACACTAGGCTTTCAGAAAGTCCGTAGCCATAATCAACTAAATAACAAGAAAGTTTGCAGAGCAAAAGTCAAACGCTGGCTCGAAGGTTGGTATCCTGCCGAAGTTGAAGGCTCTGATCCGAAGTCGATTGAAGAAATAGGACAAGGGCGTCAATGTTATATCAAAATCGGGTATTGGTCCTTCGATGCGGTCAAATATGCGTTACTTGATCATATAGTCCGGGTGGCCGAAGAGCCAGAAACATGTCAGCATTCATACATCAAGGAAGTTGAGTTCGAGGGTGGACTCCTAGACGGACAAACCATAGCTTTTTCTCCGGGTCTGAATACTTTAATTGGGATTCGCGGCAGCGGAAAGTCCTCAATCATTGAATCCATACGTTATGCTTTCAATATACCTCTGGGCGATATGGTCGCACAGAAAGATCCTTACAAGGAAAATCTCCCAGCATTTGTTCTCGGAAGTGGGGGCAAAGTGACAGTCAGGACCGTCGATCAGCATGGGCAGGAATACGAAGTTCGCAGGATATATAACGAAGCACCAGATGTCTTCATCAATGGAGTGGTTAAACCCGGCATTTCTTTGAGAGAAACGGTGTTGCGTAATCCGATTTATTTTGGTCAAAAGGATCTGTCCAGCACCAGCTTAGACTTTGAGAAGGGTTTAGTAGAAAGAATGTTAGGAGACAAACTAGACCATATGCGTACTCAAATTGACACGCAAGAGCAGGCGGTCAGAGAGATCGTAGCTCGCCTGAAAACCCTCGCTGGTATAGAGGAACGTATATCGGAATATCAGGCAAAGAAGGCCGATGCAGAATACCGCCTAAAACAATACAGTCGACATGGCATAGAGGAGAAACTAGGGAAACAGGTTGAATATGATAAGGATGCTAGAAAGTTCTCTGCAGTAATATCTACCGCTCGCGAATATGTCGCGGATTTGGAGAATCTGCTCAGCCAACACGAGGACGAGTTGAAAAACCATTTGCATTACAGGTCGAAATTCAACTCAAAGTTTTTTGAATCTTTCTTTGAAGCCTATAGTGAGATAGTAACTACGTCCACAGACCTACAAAAGCTGATTATCAAGACAAAGACTATAATAGCTGAACTGGAAAGGCGACACGATGAGTTCGAAAATGAGCGGGATGGGCTGAAAGAGGAGTTTGCTGAGATAGAAAGGGCTCTTGCCGCCGAGTTGAAACAAACGTTGCACTCAAAGGCAATTAACACCAGTGATTTTCGTCAGCTGCGTGCAACCATTGACCAAGCAAACCAAATGCTGCGGGCGCTAAACAACCAGCTGCAGGAACGAGAAGATCTTGAAACTAAACTGCAGCACGGGCTAGCAAAGCTAAAAGAACTATGGCACCAAGAATTCTTGCTACTGAGGGCTGAGCTAGATGACGTCAACAAATCTGATACACCGATAGCGATAGAAGCCCATTTTAAGGGTGATAAGGCAGCATTTCTAGACTTTTTCAAGGGGATTTTCCGAGGCAGTAGAATTAGGGAGGACACGTTTCGGACACTCGTTGGCTCTTATCCCGACTTTATCGACATGTACAAATCTCTTGATGACGTTACTAATGGTTTGAATCCGACTTTCAGGGATAAGTTCAGGGAACTTTTTCTGGAGTATCTGTCGGATTTGCTGACCTATCAGGTCCCGAACCAATTTGAAATCCGTTATCATGGTTTACCCCTTAGGGAGCATTCTTTAGGGCAACGGGCGTCCGCCTTAATTCTCTTCATTCTCAGCCAAAAAGACAGTGATGTAGTGATTATTGATCAACCTGAAGACGACTTAGATAATCAAACCATCTATGAAGATGTGATAAAACTAGTGATGCAACTAAAAAGCGAGACACAGTTTATCTTTGCGACACACAATGCTAATTTTCCTGTACTGGGTGACGCAGAGCAAGTGATGACCTGTGAGTATGGTACCGGTAACATCTCGGTAAGAACCGGCAGTATTGATAAACCCGAGATACAGAATGATATAGTAAGCATCATGGAAGGTGGAGAAGAGGCCTTCATCAAGAGGGGGAGGAAATACGAAACATGGAAACCTCAGAGCTCTTAGAACTTATTGCCAGAGGTGAAGATAGTAGTCTGGAGTTCAAGGCTGATGTGACTAATGAGAAGTCATTAGCCCAAGAGTTGGTTGCTTTTGCCAACTCAAGCGGCGGAATACTTCTGATTGGGGTTGGTGATGATGGCACCCTCACGGGCTTGAACAGTGATGACATACCTCGCATCAATAGAATATTGGTCAATGCCTCTTCTGGCAATATTCGTCCTGCCATTAATGTTGAGACGAAAAATGTCCTTCTAGAGAAGGGCATAGTGGTGGTAGTGTCTGTTCCAAGGGGAGTAAGCAAGCCCTACGTGGATAGTGACGGCGTAGTGTGGGTTAGGTCTGGTGCCAGTAAGAGAAAAACTACGTCTAGGGAAGAGCTGCAGAGACTGTTTCAGGCATCTGGATTGATACATGGTGATGGTATTGAGGTCCCAGGCATGACGGTGGCGGATCTGGATCTGCCATATTTTCAAGAGTTTTACAAAAAAGAATATGGGCAATCCCTTGATTCGGTGGAAGTTCCCCTGCCACAATTATTGGAAAACATGAACTTAATGAAAGACGGTAATTTTAATCGCAGTGGGGCATTACTGTTTTCTAGAGAACCCACTGCCAAACTGCCGTTATTCATGATCAAGGCAGTGGCCTATCCCGGTACCGATATCTCTGTGGAACATTACATTGAAAGTAAAGATATCATCGGGAAAATCATTGATCAGTATCAACAGATTAGCAATTTCATTAGAAGGAACATCAGGTATATCCAACGCGAGAAAGGGATTAATACGGTGGGAGACCCTGAGATTCCAGGGATCGTTTTTGAGGAGCTCTTGGTAAACGCGATTATTCACCGTGACTACTTCGTTGCTGCACCCATAAGAGTATTTATCTTTGCAGACAGAATAGAGATTATCAGTCCTGGACATTTGCCGAATAACTTGACAGTAGCGAACATACTGCAAGGGAACTCAAATATTCGAAATCCGATTCTAGCCTCTTTTGCAACCAAGATTCTACCATACCGTGGTTTGGGTAGTGGCATTCGCCGATCGCTGCAAGCCTACCCACACATAGAATTTATTGACGAACGCGACGGTAATTTCTTTAAAGCAACTATCAAGCGCCTGCCAGTGGTAAGTAATTAGTGAAGCATTCGGCGGCCATAGATACTCTCTCCCCTTTGCCCTTTGGCAAAGGGGTTTTTTTGTCTACGCTGGCAGGCCCCGCACAATTTTGAATAGCTGCGCAATATGCTCCCGAATGTGTGCGCAAAAAATGTGCAAATCAACTGGCGCGCTGGGCGATTCCATAAAAATACAAGAATTAAGGAGGAATTACCTAACATGCATAGAATAATGATTACACAAACAGGATCCCCTTAAATGACTTTGCGCAAATTGCGCAAAGCGAAGGATTCAGGCTAGAAATGTAACGCCAGCCATATTAGGAGGCAGCAATGTGGGAGTAAACCAAAAAGACATTGCCCGAGAACTAGGAATATCTATAACCACGGTATCCAGGGCCTTAACCGGGCAAGGAAGGATCAGTCCCCAAACACGCAAGCTGGTCTGGGAAAAAGCCGGTGAACTTGGGTATGAACTCAATCCGACAAACATAAAGGAAAACGTGCATCAAAGCATCTGCATTGTTTTTAACTCCCGGCTGCAGTCTCTGCCTACCGATCCCTTTTATGGAACTGTAATGGCCGGTGTGGAAAGTGAATGCCAGAAGTACGGTTATAAAGTTTTCTTCCAAACCATCTCCAGCCCCCATGATCACAGTCTGTGGGAACTGCACAGCACCGGTCAGCTGGACGGATTGATTTTAGTTGGCGCGGATGTCTATCCAGCTATCGCCAGGGAGGCGAAAGGGCGGGGAATACCCGTTGTGCTGGTGGACAATTGGGAACCGGAGATGGGAGTAGACTGTGTGGTCACCGACAACCGGGGCGGAATCATGCGCCTCGTCAACTACCTGGTCAGCCAGGGCCATAGACGCATTGGCTTTATTGGCGGTCCCTTATCGCACCGCTCTTTGCAGGAAAGGTACGACGGCTACCGGGCTGCCCTGAGGGAAAACGGCATTAGACGCAGTTCTGACTGGCTCTGGCTCCACAGCGAATCGGGGCCCCAGGTAGAACAGGGGCGCCAGGGCTTACATGTCTTGCTGGAACGGGGTTTGCCTGTGACCGCGGTGATCACTGACAATGACAGCACTGCCCTAGGCGTGCTAAAAGAGTGCGAGGCCGCCGGTATCAAGGTGCCTAATGATCTTTCCTTGGTCGGCTTTGACAATGTGGAGCTCAGCGAACATGTCACTCCGCCGTTAACAACAGTTAACATCCATCAGCGCCGCATGGGCGCTTTAGCTGCCAGGCGGCTGCATGGGCTGATCGAAGGCCAAGATTCCGATGTGCCCTTGCGGATCACCTTAGGCACAGAACTGATCATTCGCAAATCTGTAAAAAAGTTAGTGTAGGAGGAGGGATATTCGTGCAGCGTAGTTTGCATCGCCTAGCAGTGTTTGTGCTCGTAGTCACGGTTGCGGCACTATGTGCCGGCACAGCTTCCTGCCGTGAACTGCGTTATCACGAATATCTCGCAGGCTTGGCTAATTTGCCCCGCCCAGAGCTGGAATTGACCCTTTTGGCCAGCGACTTCTCCAATGCCTATCGGGCGGAGAAACTGCCAGAGGGGGCGGTGCAAGTCTCGGAAGAAGGCTATATTCAATGGACATTTAAACTGCCCGAGGCAGGCCTCTACAACATCAGCTTAGAATACACAGCAGCCCCGGGCCGGGGGGCCAGCATGGAACAGGAGATTTTGCTAAACGGTAAACGCCCCTTTGCAGAAGCCCGTTACCTTCTCTTCCATCGCACCTTTGGCAACGGGGGAGCTGTTCTCCGGGACAGCCTGGGCAATGAGATCCGGCCGGCCCAGGTAGAGTACCCTATGCGAAGAATCCAGCCCCTGGCGGACTCAAGGGGCTATACACAGGAACCTTTTCTATTTTACCTGCCGGAAGGTATTTCAACTATTCGCCTAGTTGCCCATCAGGAACCGATTGTAATTGAAAAGCTTGTGATTGGCCAGGCGGCCCAGCCCGAATCCTACCAAAAGGTTAAGGGAAGCTGGCCAAACCTGCCAACCAGCGGCATTTCTGTTAAAGTTCAGGGGGAAGATGCCCTTTACCGGTCCCATTCCACCCTCTTTGCCATATCCGATGCGGGCGATCCTACCATGGAACCGTACCATCCCGCCCAGATTCGCCTAAACTCCATTGGCGGCTGGCGTTTCAACCAGCCCGGACAGTGGATTACTTGGGAATTTACCGTGCCCACAACAGGCCTTTATACCATTGCCTTTAAGGCTAAGCAGAATCTTCGCCGGGGCATCCCCAGCAATCGCAGGGTGTTAATTGACGGCAAGGTGCCCTTTGCCGAACTTGATGCGGTGGAGTTTGGCTATTCCACCCGTTACCGGATGCATGTCCTAGGCGATCAGGATGAACCCTACTTGTTCTACCTTAGCGAGGGCAGACATGAAATAACCTTAGAAGTAGTCCTGGGCGAACAAGCCGCCTTGGTGCAGGCGGTGGAAGCAAGTCTCTATGAGCTGAACCGGATCTACCGGAGAGTAATCATGGTTATTTCTCCAGACCCTGATCCTTTGCGGGACTATCAGTTGCCCGAGCGCATTCCGGAAGTGCTGGAAGATATGGCAAAGCAGGCGGCACTCCTCCATGAGCTTGCGGATCAGCTGGAAGGGAGCACCCAGGAGCGGGGCGGCCATATGCTCACTGTGCGCAATCTGGCATTGCAGCTCGAGAGCATGGCCCAAAACCCAGAGTCAATTCAGCTGCGCCTAGAAGAGTACCGGGATAATCTTAGCGCCCTGGGAACTTGGATTTTGCAGACTGTGGAACAGCCATTGCAGATTGACTACCTCCTGGTTTCCAGCCCAGATGCGGATCTGCCTGAGGCCAGTCCTGCCCTGTGGCAAACGGTGAGGCATGAGTTTGCCAAGCTCGCCGCTTCCTTTACCCATGACTACAGCGCCTTGGGCGATCTGAGTAAAGGATTTGCAGAAGATCGCAGCATTAAAGTCTGGATCGGCACCGGGCGCGATCAGGCCCAGGCCCTCAAGACCATGATCGAAGACAGTTTTACCCCCCAGACCGGCATCAGGGTGGACTTGGAACTCGTCAACATGAATATTTTACTCCAGGCAACGCTGGCCGGGCGGGGGCCAGATGTGGCACTTGGTGTGGACCCCAGCCAGCCCATGAACTTTGGCCTCAGGGAAGCGGTGGCAGACCTTTCTGTCTTCCCCGACTTTCCTAAGGTCGCGGATCGGTTCTACCCTGCCGCCTTAGAACCCTTCAGCTTTAGGGACTGGGTCTTCGCCCTCCCTGAACAGCTGCCGTTCTTTATGCTCTTCTATCGCCAGGATATCTTGGGTGAGTTAGGCCTTGAGGTTCCCCAGACCTGGGGTGAAGTGCTGCATATTATCCCAGAGCTGCAGAAGGACAACATGAACTTTGGCCTGCCCTTTACTGTGATCAACCGCAGTGTGGGCGGGAATATTGGGGAAGCCCCGGCAGGAGGGGGCAGCCTGTCTGCCAGCCAGGGAGTGTTGACCTTTTTGATGTTCCTTAACCAGAGGGGGGAAGAACTCTTTCAGGCAGACGCCAAGGAAACCAACCTTCACACCCAGACAGCCTTTGAGGCCTTCCAGTTTTGGACTGATCTTTATGAACTTTACAATCTGCCGGTGGAATACAGCGCAGAAAACCGCTTCCGCCTTGGGGAAATGCCCTTGCTGATTGCGCCTTACACCCTGTACAACACTTTAACAGTCTTTGCCCCGGAACTGAGGGGTGAGTGGGGTTTTGCTCCGGTGCCGGGCTTTGTGAGGGAAGATGGCACGATTGATCGTACAGTCCCCGCCAGCGGAACCGCCAGTGTAATCTTAAGCAGCGCACAGGATCTGGAGGCCGCCTGGGAGTTTCTTAAGTGGTGGTCCGATGCAGATACCCAGGCCCGCTATGCCCTGGACTTAGAGGCGCTGCTCGGTGAAGCCGCCCGCTATCCTGCGGCCAATCCTGAGACTTTACGGAGCCTGCCCTGGCCGGCGGAAGACTACCGCAAACTGGAGGAGCAGCTGTCCTGGGTAAGGGGAGTGCCGGAAGTGCCCGGAGGTTACATGGTAGGCCGTCATCTGGACAACGCCTTCCGCCGCATTGTGGAAAAGCAGGCGCCAATTAGGGAAACACTCCTCGATTACAATCGGGTAATGAACGAAGAAATCCGCTCTAAACGGGCTGAGTTTCGCTTAGATGAGGAAGGGGGGAGCAGGCCGTGAGAGGGGGAGCTTTTTGGAAAAAGTGGGGCATCTCATATCTCTTTGCCGGGCCTTACGTCTTGCTTTTTCTGGTGTTCACCGTTATCCCCGTACTAATTTCCATCGTGCTCAGCTTCACGTCCTATAACATGCTCCAGCCTCCGGCCTGGATAGGCTGGGACAACTACGTGAAGCTGCTTTTTGCCGACGATGTCTTTCTGATTGCGGTGAAAAACACCATGCTCTTTGCCGCGATCACTGGCCCAGTCAGCTATTTTCTCTGTCTGATTTTGGCCTGGTTTATTAATGAACTTAAGCCCGCTGTACGTACATGCTTGACTTTGCTCTTTTACGCCCCATCTATTTCAGGCAATGTCTTTATGATCTGGACCATTCTCTTCAGCGGCGACGCCTACGGCTGGATCAATGGCGTCTTGCTCCGCTGGGGCATCATCTATGAGCCGGTGCGCTGGCTCACCAATCCGGACACCCTGCTGTGGGTAACAATTTTGGTCACCCTCTGGATGAGTTTGGGCACATCCTTTTTGGCTTTTATCGCNGGGCTCCAGGGCATTGATGAAACCCTCTACGAAGCNGGNGCCCTAGACGGTGTGCGNAACCGCTGGCAGGAGCTCTGGTTTATTACCCTGCCCGCCATGCGTCCCCAGCTCATGTTCGGGGCTATTATGTCCATTACCTCATCCTTTGCCGCGGGGAAGAATATTGTCTCCTTGGTGGGCTTTCCCAGCACGGACTATGCGGGACATACCGTGATCACCCATCTGATGGACTATGGAAATATTCGCTTTGAGATGGGCTATGCTGCAGCTATCGCCACCCTGCTCTTTATAATCATGGTTGGCACCCAGCAGCTGGTCCAGCATCTCCTGCGGAAAATTGGTTAAGAAAAAAAGCGGAAGAGAGGAGGAACCAAGATGAAACTGCCCCTTTATCGCAAGCGGGTGACCCGTTCGCCAGGGGGAGATGTGGCTGCCCTGGTGATGCTGATCTTACTTGGCGCCTTTATGGCTCTGCCCATGGTTTATGTGATCAGCAGCGCTTTTAAGCCCTTAAATGAGCTCTTTCTCTTTCCGCCGCGGTTTTTTGTGCGCAATCCAACCCTGGATAACTTTAAGGATTTGGCGATTTTGATGGCGGATTCTTGGGTTCCCATCTCCCGTTACTTTCTTAATACCTTGATTATTACCGCCTTGGGCACCGCAGGCCATGTGTTTTTGGCATCCCTCTGCGCCTTTGCCATCAGCAAACATCGTTTTCCCGGCTCTAGGGTTATCTTTAACCTCATTGTCCTATCCTTGATGTTTGCCCCTGAGGTGACAGCCATACCCAATTACCTCACCATCTCTTTTCTAGGCTGGATTGACCGCTATGCGGCCGTGATTGTGCCGGCCTGGGCATCAAGTTTGGGACTTTTCCTGATGAAGCAGTTTATGGATCAAATGGTGCCGGACAGCTTGCTTGAGGCCGCCCGCATTGACGGCGCCAGTGAGCTGAAGGTGTTTTGGCAGGTAGCCATGCCGACTGTGCGGCCGGCCTGGCTCACCTTAATTATCCTCTCCTTCCAGAGCCTGTGGGGAAATACGGGGAGCAGCTTTATCTACAGNGAAAACCTTAAAACCCTGCCCTATGCCCTCAATCAGATCGTCTCCGGCGGCATTGCCAGGGCGGGNGTGGGTGCGGCGGTAGCTTTGGTGATGATGATTGTTCCGCTTACCGTCTTTGTAATTAACCAGCGCAGCGTGGTTCAGACGATGGGTACCTCGGGCCTGAAGGAATAGAAGGAGGGGAATGGCTGTGTTTCGCACATTTACACGCAATTTAGTCTGGTGTTTGCTGGCATTGGCCCTTGCACTTGGTGCAAGCACAGCTGCCAGCTGTGCCCCTCTGCCTAGTTACACCTTTGACTTTTACGGCAGCCCCCTGCCCGCAGCCCAGGCCTATACTGTGGAAACAGTGATTGACGCTTTCTCCCTAGGCATAGGCTCCTTGAGGGAACCGAGGGACTTGGCAGTCAGCAAGTCCGGGGAGATCTTTGTTGCGGATACAGGCAATAACCGCATCTTAAGACTGGACAGCAGTTTTAAACTCATTCAGGTAATCGACGGCTTCACGGCGGAAGGCGTCTGGCACAGCTTTAGTTCCCCGGTGTCCCTTTATGTGACAGAGCGGGATCGCCTTTATATCGCGGATCGGGACAATGCCCGTTTGGTGGAACTTACTACGGCAGGGAATTTTGTACGCATTATCGGTCCGCCCCAAACAGATCTAAAAGGTGTTTTGCCGGAAGACTTCAACTACCGCCCCTTTAAGGTCGCGGTGGATCAGGGCGGACGTATTTACGTCTTAGCTGACGGGATCTATGAGGGCCTGATCGAATTTGATGTGGACGGCAACTTCAGAGGTTACCTGGGGGCGCCTTTGGTGAGGCCAACTATCCTGGAACGCTTCTGGGCCCAGATTGCCACTAGGGAACAGCGGAGCCGTATGGCCCTCTTTTTGCCCACAGAGTACAGCGCTGTAGATCTAGACGAGCGGGGCTTTCTCTATGTAACTGAGCATAACCAGATCCGGCGCCTTAACCCCAGCGGCACCGATGTGCTCCGCAGAAACGGCTTTTTCGAGCCCATCGGAGATGTGCCTGCGGCTGAGGAATACACCCTTTCGGAAACGATTAGGGCCTCGTCCTTTGTGGACATTGTGGCCAGGGAAAACGGGCTTTACTCAGTTTTAGACCGGCAGCGAGGCAGGGTNTTCACCTACGAAAGCGAGGGGCATCTGCTCTATGTCTTTGGCGGNCTAGGTACTACCCGGGATACGCTGAGGGTGCCCGCGGCCTTGGATGTCCTCGGTGATAAAATCCTGGTTGCGGACCGGGGAGGAGGCCGCATCTTAGTCTTTGGGCCGACACTCTACGGACAGCTGATCCATGCAGCCATCGATCATTACCAAAAGGGAGATTACGATCGCTCCGCAGAGCTTTGGGCGGAGGTTCTGGAACATAACTTTAACTTGGATATGGCTTACACCGGAATTGGCACAGCCCTTTTGCGCCAGGATCGCTTTGGGGAGGCGATGTCTAATTTCCGTTTAGGCAACAACCGCCCCCAATACTCTACCGCCTTTGGCCTTTATCGGCGGGAAGTGATGGCTCAGTCTTTTGGCAAAGTAATGGCAGGCCTCTTCGCCCTGGCTTTGGCCATCGTGGTCTGGGTGAGATTAAGGCCCCGTTTGCAGAGCGCCCAGCCACTAGGGGAAGAAACCGGTGAGGTCGCGGCGGCAAGGTTTGTGCCTGTGCGAAGACCCCAAAGCTTTTGGACCAGCTTGGCCTATGCCAAACATGTCATCTTCCATCCCTTTGACGGGTTTTGGGATCTGAAGCACGAAAAGCGGGGGACCATGGGGGCAGCCCTGGCCATCTTAGGGATGGTGGCGCTAACCTATGTAGTGATGCGCCAGTATACCGGGTTTATCTTTAACCCGCGGGATCTTTCCCAGCTTAATGTGGTGGTGGAAGTCATCAGCGTGCTGGTGCCCTTCTTTCTCTGGGCTGTAGTCAACTGGGCCCTGACAACTTTGATGGACGGTAAGGGAACCCTTAAAGACATCATCATTGCCACAGGTTATGCCCTGGCCCCCTTTGTACTTGTTAACCTGCCTTTGACTGTAATCAGCAACTACTTAACTTTGCAGGAGGGGACCTTTTACTACTTCACAGGCATCATTGGCGCCCTCTGGACGGCGGGCCTCGTCTTTATTGGAACCATGACCATCCATGACTACGATACCGGGAAAAACTTCTGGACCTGCCTGCTTACNATTGTAGGTATTGGTATTGTACTTTTCCTTGGCCTGCTCTTTGTCAATGTGTTAAATGTGGTGGCGGGATTTGTTTCTTCACTCTATGCCGAACTGGTACTGAGACTTTAGGAGGTGAAACCATGCGCTCTTTTGCCCGTTTAGTCACAGCAATTCTGTTAATTCTGGCGGGCACCTCCCTTGCGGGGGCAAAGCTGCCGGCGGAAATGGAGCTGATGGCGGAAAACGACCATCTAGCTCTCTATATAGATCCCGTAACAACAGAGATCGCCCTCTGGGATAAGGGCGCAGATGCCCTTTGGTTTTCTAACCCCCCGGGGCGGAACAGGCGCCAGGAAACCGGACAGGAAGTGGTGCAGATTCGCTATGACGCACCCACCAGCCCGGATAAGCTGATGANCAGCTACACCCACAGCGTCCAGCTCGGTCAGGC
>JGI24708J26588_10001301_pt1 | contig 19754 bp, 11 predicted proteins | sample BioPla1DNA2_FD_26588 | JGI IMG/M metagenome (IMG submission 26588) | reverse complement strand
CCCCCTTTCATTTACATCCGTATTATAACCCTTTTCTAGCTTCATAATAAAATCATGGGCACAGACTGCCTTAGCCGCGCTTATAATTTCTTTATCTGTAGCATCTAATTTACCATATCTAATATTATCCTTTATAGTTCCTGAAAACATAAAGGTATCTTGAGTCATGATGCCCATTTGTCCCCTTAAACTTTCTAGGGTTACTTCACTAACATTATAACCATCAACAGATACCTTTCCTTTTTGATTTTCATAAAACCTACTGATTAAATTAATAATAGTTGTTTTACCTGCTCCCGTCGGACCGACTAGGGCAATAGTTTCTCCAGGTTCTACATGGAAAGTTACATCATTTAAAACAAGATTTTTATCGTCATAAGCAAAAGATACATCCCTAAAGGATACCCTTCCTTTAACTTTAGGAAGTATTTTGGCTCCTTCCTTATCTTTTATATCTGGTTCTATGTCCATTATTTCAAAAATTCTTTCTGCCCCTGCCATATTGGTTATGAGTACATTATAAAAATTACTGATGTTCATAATAGGTTGCCAAAATATCGAAACATATCCTGTAAAAGCAACCAAGAGCCCCACAGTAATATCCCCGCTATTTAACATTTTAACACCATACCAAAATACGATTACTGAACCGATTCCCCAAGAAAGTTCAACCAAAGGCCAAAACATATTGTTCATCATAATGGCAGAAACGAAGGTTTTTCTTACTTCCTCTAGTAAACCCTTAAAAATGGTACTTGTATGTTTCTCCTGAGTAAAGCTTTGGACCACCTTGATTCCTGAAAAATCCTCATGGGTATAGGCATTCATATTAGAATTTTTCTTTCTATGGAGCTGCCATCTTTTTCGTGATATCCCCTGGATAATAAACATAGCAACAAGTAAAAAGGGCAGGGTTGTAAGGGAAATGAGAGCTAGTTTAAAATTCATCGTTACCATAATGAGTATAACTGCCACTATTTTGACAAAGTCAGGAATAAGATTTGTTACACTATTGGTGAATAATTCATTCAAAGAATTTACATCACCTATTATCCTAGCTAATATTTTTCCTATAGGTCTATTATCAAAAAATGAGAAAGATAGGGTTTGGATATGGGTATATAGCTCTTGCCTTATGGTTAAAAGTATTTGATTAGTTACCTTTGCCATAACTATTATTCTCTTTCTACTGCAAAACATAGCTACTATATTTATAATAACCATTAAAATCCCTAGTAAAATTAATCCTCCACTATCTCTTTCCACAATATAATAATCTATTCCCCTCTTTAGAAAGTAGGGATTTAGCAGTTCTACCGCTATAACTATCACCATGAAGAATAAGGTTTTTAAAACCTCTACCTTATATGGTTTCAAATAAGTCAGTAGCCTAGCTATAATCTCTGTATTTAATTGTTCTTCTAATACTTCATCTTTTTTATAATTATCCCTTGCCATTAACCTATCACCTCTTTAACTGCTGCATTTTCAAGCCCTCTAAACTGTTCTTGGTATATATTGTAGTATTTCTTTCTATTTTCTAAGAGTTCTTTATGACTACCTCTTTCTACTACCTTGCCATCTTCTAGTATTAGTATTTCATCGGCATTTTTTACCGCTGAAATTCTATGGGCTATGATTATCTTAGTGATATTTTCCCTTTCTTCTATGGATTTTTGAATTTGATATTCTGTTTCCATGTCAAGGGCCGATGTAGCATCATCTAAGATTAATATCGGGCTGTTTTTAAGAAGAGCCCTGGCAATAGAAATTCTTTGCTTTTGTCCCCCCGATAAGCCGATACCCCTTTCACCAATAACAGTATCATATTCTTCCGGCATCTCCATCACGAAGGAATGAACATCTGAATCCTTAGCTGCAGCTATTAATTCCTCGTCAGAAGCCTTTTTATTTCCAAATTTAATATTTTCCTTAATTGTATCAGAAAATAGAAATGTATCCTGCATAACAACAGACAGGCTTTTTCTTAGGGTTTTAATATCCATTTTCTTTATATCAATTCCGTCTATCAAAATCCTTCCCTCGGTACTATCATAGTATCTTCCTGTTAAGTTTATAATAGAGCTCTTACCTGAACCGGTTACCCCCATAATCCCAATAGTGCCCCCCGGCTTAGCTTCGAAGGAGATTCNCTCTAAAACTTTACTGCCTCCGAATTCTAGACCTATATTATCAAAGATGATATGTCCTTTTATTTCTTTTGGGATTATAGGATTTTCAGGATTTTTTATTACAGCTTGTTCCCTAAATAATTTTTCTAATTTCTTAGTAGATGCCAAGGCTTGGGCCACAAGATTTGTAAGCCATCCTAACATTCTCATGGGCCATATAAGCATGAATACATAATTACTAAAGGCCACTAAGGTTCCTATGGACATCCTATCTTGGATAACAAATATTCCACCTATAGTTGTTACGATTACAACAACTAGATTAGATAAAAATTCAATCATAGGGTTATATTTTGCCCAAATATATGCCTGATCGAGGTTCAAATCAAAATTCTTTTCATTTTGTCTTAAAAACTTTTGAATCTCGTATTTTTCCCTTCCGAAAGCTTTAACCAACCTAACCCCTGCGATATTTTCTTGGGCCGTAGTATTAAGTACTGCCCCTTGGTCACTGATTTTTCCATAGGTTTTTCCTATTCTTTTTTCTAGTTTAAAGGCAATGTACCCAATAAACGGCATAAGGGCTAAAGTAACAATAGCCAGCTTCCAGTTAAGAGTAAAAATCATAAAAGAGGCAATAATAAGGTAAAATATCTGTTCTAAAAAAAGCATAATACCAAAGCCTAATGCTCTCCATATATTATCCACGTCTTCTTTAATCCTAGACATTAGTTCCCCTGTATTCATGCCATCAAAAAATGAAAAGGACAGGCTTTGAATATGATCGAATAAATCCTTTCTTATGTTAACTACTACTCTTGCACTAACTATATCAAATACAATTTCCTTACCATAACCCAAAATCCCTCTACCGATTGTCACCGCAATCAATCCTAAAAGTACTTGCTTAAAAATTCCAAGATTACCCTCAGTAATGACATCATCAATGATGAGCCTAGTTAAGTGGGGATTAAACATATCAAGTATTAAAGCAGATAACATAATAAAAAACCCTAGAATATAAATACTTCCATATCTTTTAACATATACAAATAAACGTCTCATAATTTTCCTCCTAATAACCTAAAAACGCCATGAAGGCCATGACGTTTTATGCAATAAATCAATTAGAAATCTATTGGAAAGCATAAAAAGGCCATGGATAACACTACCCATGACCTTAATCTTTATATGAAAATGAATGCACCATTAGTGAGCGGCATATTCATTTGAGGTAGGGTTATTGTTATGAAAATCCATATTAAGTTGAATAATTTTGGTAAATCGAATATTAATGTTTTTTAAAAACATAGTCCTACCTCCTTTTCAAAATTTTTGTTTCCTATTGTAGGATAGTTTTTTCCTAGAAATTTGTCAAGGAATGTAATCAAATCTTAATATAAGTTTCTACTATGAAGAAAATGCTTCTTTGTCTTTTATATTTAATTTCTTTTCTCTTTCTAGAACCATAATTTCTACTTCCGGGGTTGTTGATGTAATATAGTTTTCTATATCTTTGGCAATAAGTCTATGGATTTTATTTCTCATGGTTTCCCCTAACACTAACTGGGTGATGTCCATTTCCTTAATGAACTCTACTATCCGCTCCGGTACATTATCGTCACAAACTACATGGACTTCCCCACCTATATCCGAGGCATAGTCAAACAATTCTTGCAGTAGCTCTGCCGTGTTGTTTTGGGATAGAATATTATTCCCATGTTCGACATGTAGTACATGGAGTTCCCCTCCAATTTGTGATGCTAATTGCGCACCTTTTTTAATAAGCCTTCGACTATTCTGCTGGATCGTAATGCAAGCTAGTACTTTCTCTGACACCAAATCCCCTCCTTTGGAGATATAATCCTTATTACCCTATTTTATTATACCATAGGTGATTTTAATTTACTATAGATTAGTCTTTTAAATTTATTTGTAAGATATCCCACTCCAAAAATTATTATCCTCAAGGCCAAGGCGCCATATCGCTATACCCTGAAGTCCCCTTGCTTTTGCTAATTTGTATTTATACTGGGCACTTTTTTCGTTTTCAAACCAGACTATTTTGTTCTTTCCCTTATCATCCTTATACCTATAATAAGGAGCCTTATAGGTATCATTCCATAAAATTTTACCCCCGTATTTTTTGAGATATCCATCTATCTCAAAAACCGTAACGGCCTTTCCCCCTTTTTCTCCTGTTGGCCAATCATAACCATATGCACCGATACCCATAACTAATTTATCCGGGGGAATTTCTTTTACCGCATAATCAATTACCCCTTCCACCCAGCCGTAAGACGCTACGGGCCCTGAATCTCCCCCGGCCCAATGTTCGTCATAGGTCATAAGAACTACCCTATCTGCATACTCACCTATAGCCTTATAATCATAAGCCCCAACCCAGTTATCCTTGGGATTATCAAAGCTTTTGGCGGGAAGAGTTGCTGAAACCAGATACCCCTTAGGACCTAATTCTGCTTTTAATTCCTTAATAAAAGAACTATATTCAGCCCTAACATCGGAGCTTAACCCTTCTATGTCTATCTCTACTCCTTTATACCCATATTGCTCCACCCCCCTCTAATATGCTTTGTATCAGTTTTCTTCTAAGAATGGGGTTTTCCAATACATCTTCAGCCAAGTTTTTATCAAAATTACCCCCTTGGGCATTATGAATCAACATAAATGAATCTATATTGTTTTTATCTGAAAAACCTATCATATCTATATGGGAATAATCTGACTCTAAAGTTCCTTCTTTTGTTATACCATGACTAAAGGTTGATATATCTGTTATTTTTTTATTATTATCCCTCAATGAATTATAGGAGCTATTATGACCTTCATAATATTTAACAGTAAACCCTAAAACCGTATCAAATTTATAAGGAATAACCTCTATCTCTTCCATAGAAGGCCCCTCAATAATTGCTGAAGGGGGAATAACCCTAAGAAGCTGTCCTACATAAATCATATCTGTTTTAAGATTATTCCATTTTTTTAAATCTAAAACTGATGTGTTAAACTTCAGGGCTATTTCAAGCAGGGTATCCCCCTTTTTTACAACATAATCAGAAACTGTAGGTAGAGTGCTATTTATTAAGACAGTCTTTGACTTATTATCCCAATTCACAGGGGTGTTAAAAGATTCTGAAACAAAACGAATAGGAACCATTAGCCTACCGTTAATAATCTTTGGTGGGGTGTCCAAAAAGTGAAGCCTCCCATCTACAAAGGCCTGATTTAAATTAGCTTGAAGATAAATAGTTGTATTTTCTTTTTTAATTATAGCAACCTTATTTTTTTCTTCCCAATGGACAAAAGCTCCCATGGACTGCCCTATTACTCTGATGGGAACTAAGACCCGACCGTTTTCTATTACTGGGGAGGTATCAGATTGTACATATTGATTATTTATACGAATTTGAATAGGATTTGTCTTACTAGTTAGGGCTCCATAAACATCAGAATTTGGATTTTGAAGGACAAGGGTGCCTAGTACCATAGAACCTACCATAAGTTTTACTGATGCAATCTTAATACTTGGATATGCTTTTTGAATATAAAGCTGTATACTTATTTTCTTTTTTTCTATAGGAATTTCATCAAATTCCCTAGAAAACTCAACATCTTCCGGTAAATAAAATATAAGATGATATTCTCCATTTTCGTGTATAAGTTTTTGTTTATATTTATCCCAGTTCACTTTTTCCCTTCTTTCTCTATAAAAAAACCACTTTATTTAAAGTGGTTTTTTTACTTATATTCTTATTATGGAAAGAAGAAAGAAACTTATACACCTTTAGTATTTTTATCCATAAGTTATTATTCAAATCTAAACCATCCAAAATCAAAATTAGAGCCGGGAAGAAATACGAATGTCACCTTTTGTACCCCAGTTATTTTTTCCAGATCAAAAACTTGTTCTTCATAATCATCCGAGTACATAAACTCTACTATTTGACTATTATCAACCTTTCCATCATTAAATCTAATATGAATCGTATTTTTATCAATAGGAGATTTACCAAAAATCCTAATTCTTTTAATTCCCTTATCAGTAAAATCCATTTCATTAAATTCGAGAGAAACATTGTTCCCTATGCCTTTAACGCAATCATCTTTTATTGTAAATGTATCTCCATATATATGTTCACATTCTAAAGCCATATTCTTACCAAAGGCTCTGTTTTTCTTTTCAAAGTAAAAACCTTTAATATGAACTTTTTGATTAAGTATGAAACAAATTGAAGTAATACCCTTAAGCCTCTTTGATAATTGATAAGTTTCTTCTTGGTACACATTCCATTTAGTTTCTTTTTGGTAAATAACATCAGCTAATAACATGCTTCCCTCTTCCTCGGGCATGCCTTCCCAAATTTGTAAATCATAAGCTTCACTAGACAGGGCAAAAATAGGAATGGTTATACTATCAGAACCATAAGGACCAAAGTCAATTCCTCTAAAACCTACCTGGGTTTCCCCATCCCTAGCCGTAGCTACTCCCCTTTCATTACCGTTTCCAATTTCACCTTTACTATAATCATAAAGTCCCGCAGAAATGAACTCATAAGGGTTTTTATAGGCTATCCCAAGATCTGTTGACTTAAATTCTAGTTCTGAAATTAATTTAATTTTATCGGTACCGTTTTTACTCATACAACGAACTCGAAATACACCATCTCCTAAGGCTATTATCTTAGCTTTATCCCCCTTTGCTTCTATTTTGGCAATATTTGATGCAACTCCTATATCATTTACTACACTCCATTCTAGTTCTTTATAGGTGGTATTTTCGGGATATAGTTTTGTCTGTACATTTATCTCTTTTCTTAACTTATTAAACTCCCTTTCTTTGGAAATAATCTCAATTTTTCTAAGGGGTATCTCATCATAACTTCCCATAGTACAAGGCATTTCTTTATTTTTAGTATGGACTATAATTCCTTTGTTTTCTTTGTCTTCTGACTTTATGGCTTCTAGTTGTAATTTTTCACTTTCTAGACCTTTTCCCGTAACCTCTATTTGGATTTTACCTGAATTTAAGGTTGGTGCTATGATTGCCATTAACTTTCCATTAAAAAGTCGTCTACTTAATCCCTTATATTGATCATAATCTGTACTATCTCCGTTATCAAGACCAATAAGTCGGCCTTCACCTGTAACCGATACATGGATCCTATTATTTGCATTTTCTACTGTATTACCATTCTCATCTTCTACCGTAATTTCTAAAAATGCCAAATCTAAGCCATTAGCCATAACCTTATCTTTATCACAATCAAGACAAATTTTCCTAGCATCTTTAAAAGATTTTCTTATATCCGTTGCAATTATATTGCCATTTTCATCATAGGCTATAGCCTTTAATTCTCCCTCTTTATAAGGTATCTTCCACCAACCTAAAAGCTGTGTCCCATTTTTATGGTCAATATCATATGCTCCTATTTGTTTATCATTAAATAATAATTCAATTCTTGGGGCATTAGAGCATACCCTTACATCTATCATCTGTCCTTCATTAAAATCCCAATAAGGGAAAATATGCACCATTGGGTCTGTCTTATAATCAGTCCAAGCTGCTTTATATATATAATATGAATCTTTTTCAAATGTAGCAGTATCAATTTGTCCAAAATAAGAATTTTTCGTATGATAAGGAGTTGGTTCTCCTATATAATCAAATCCTGTCCAAATAAATTGTCCTAGAGAAAATGGGGTATCTCTTTCGGCTATAATACATGCTTCTGGTGATTTTGCTCCCCAACTGGTTGAACTATTACCAAGGGCTGAACACTGCTCATCATCATCGGCTAGAATAGGCTTTTCGAAGGGAAAATGATATACCCCCCTACTTTGTACCACAGAGGCCGTTTCACTGCCATAGATTATCCAATCAGGATGCTCTTTATGATGTTGGTTATAATATTTTTCAGCATAATTATATCCTGCAATTTTTACAATATCAGCACATTTTCTAGCATTTTCCCAAGGCATATAATTGGAACCTATGGTAACCCTAGCATTTTGTTTTGGGTCGTATTTTGATACATAATCCATAAGCATTCTCGTAAGTTCTTGTCCCCTTTTATCTGCATGGGTATCATAAATTTCGTTACCTATACTCCATAAAAGAAGGCTTGGATGATTTCTATCTCTTATTATCCAACTTTTTATATCCTTCTCTGCCCATTCCTTAAAAAATCTTGCATAATCATAAGTAGTTTTTGATCTTTCCCACATATCGAATGCTTCTGAAATAATAAGAAAACCCATCTCATCAGCTAAATCCATAAATTCTACTGCGGGCATATTATGGGCTGTTCTTATGGCATTAACCCCCATATTTTTAAGTATTTTAAAACNCCTCATTAAAGCAGACCTATTAAAAGCAGAGCCTAAGGCACCTAAGTCATGGTGTTCACAAACTCCGTTTAATTTTGTCTTTTTACCGTTTAAAATAAAACCTTCATCTGGATCTAGAATTACTTCCTTAAAACCAAGGTTTTGTTTTATTCTTTCGATTTCCTCGACCTTTTCCTCATCACCAACTAGGGATAGTATAGTAATAATCTTATATAAATTAGGTTTATCAGTACTCCATAATAAGGGGTTTTCTACTAGGAGTTTTTGTCTATCAGTACGAGAATATATATTGGCATCTTCTACTTCTATGATATTTTTAGAAGATGAAATAATCGCATCTTTATCCATTATGATATGAGAAATTTCTACCCTTTGATTAATTTTTATTGTTGTATCAACTTCAACTTCCCATTGTTTTTCTTTTTTCCTCGTTGTTATATATATGCCATCACTTATGATATAGTTTTTGTTTCTTTCTTTTAGCCAAATATTACGATATATCCCTGCTCCCGAATACCATCTGCTATTAGGACTTTGGTGAATTACTTTAACTAGGATTTCATTTTCCCCTTCAATCAATGCTTTGGTTATATCATATTCAAAAGAAGAATATCCGTATTTCCATTCCCCTATAAGTTTCCCATTAACATATAGGGAAGAATCCATATAAACTCCTTCAAAATATAAAAAAATCTGTTTCTTTAAATTTATATAATTGTATTTTCTTCGATACCATCCTATACTGTTTTCATAAAGGTTTAAGGTATTATATATTAACCAATCATGGGGAATATCTATAGGTTCAAAAATCAAATCCTTATTTTCATTAAGCTCTACTTCGCTTTTTGAAAATTCCCATCCATCATTAAAAAGTATTTTTTTATTCATTTTAGATATCCTCGCTTTTTTAATATTATAGGGTATACCCAAATCCTAATATTGTAAAATACTTATTTTCATTGCCTTTTGTCATTTTTATTTCTATCATATGTTCTTTTGAGATATCTTCCTTATATAATATAACTGTATTACAATGGGTCCAACCATTAATATGGGGGTTAGCTGTCAGCACTAGCTTTCCATCCACATATATATCTGCTTTACCAAAGTCTTCCCTACCTGAATCCTTATATATCAAAAGGAGATTTTTACTTTTGATTTTCATGCGAAAACTATCTGTACCTGTTGCAGGGGTGTGCATCCAATTATATGGAAATTGTGGAACTGGCTTAGGCTCCTTATCTATTTCAACCATTTGAAGCTCCTTATCCACATCTGAAAAACTACCTGAATTTATTTCTATATCTTTTGTAAAATCCTTTCTATCAAGAAGTTTAACTTCTATAAAAGCATTACCTATTACAGGGTTTTTATCTATTATAATATCCTGTTCATCTAATTTTGTTTCATCCACTCTTTTAAAAAGATAAGTAAGGCAATCAGCCATTATCCTATGTCCATCATTGGTTGGGTGATATGTGTCATAAAAATACTGTCTTTTTGTTATTACATTGCCTTCCCCTCTTTTTAGGGAAAATTGTTCTACCACTGCATCTAGCACACTAACTATAGGTAAGTTATATAATTTTCCGACGGGACTAAGCCGTTCTTGTAAATTCCAATCATTAGCAAATACACTAAATAACAAGATTACGGCAGGTTTATTGGGAGCATTTAGAATTTTGAGTACAAGGCTCTCATAGCACTCTCCTTTTGTTTCATCCCCATCATCATTAACTCCAAATTCTACTATAACTATATCTGGGGATACTGTTCCATCCCTAAGAACATCTCTTTCATACCTTATCATACCCAATTCTGAAGGAGTTCCACCTACCCCTGCCTTTAGAAAATGAACATTATTTGCCCCTTCTTTTTCAAATATCTTTTTGAAGCTTAGGTAAGACCTATATGCATAGGAATTCGTATGAATAGGTTTAGCCCCAGCTCCTTGAGTTATAGAGCCTCCGATATATGCTATTGTGAGGTCTTCACCTTTTTTGGCCTTTTTTATGGCCCTTTTTAATCTTAAATTATTACCCATATTCATAAGGGACTTAGTAATCATTTCTTTATATTGAAAATCTTCAAAGTCAATTGGAGGATCAATATTAAATTCGGGAACCTTGTATCCATCATGTAAATATAGTTTTACACTTACTTTGGCACTTTCACCAGGATTTAAAAATTCAAAAGCAAGTTTTCCGGGAATATTATCATCCTCTGACCAATTTATATCCCCTAGGGGAATAATTATTTCTTCTCCATTATTACTACAGGGAATACGAATCATTGTACCCCCATCATATTTATTGGTTTCCCCATAGTTATGAAACACAAATTCTATTGACTTTGTATCCTTAGAGGCTGTTACAGATACCCCTATACTATGAACCAATTGGCGAAATCCCTTACAATCTTTTAAAAGCTCTAGGATATTTTCATCTTCTATGCCACCCACAATCTGAGCCTTATTAATAAGTCTTCCATCATCTAAATAAATCTCTTGGGATGGTCTTGTCTTTTGTCTTTCTGTTGCCTCGACAATCGTATCTACCATAATATAAAATCCATTTCTTTTTGATACTGGGTCTTTTGGTGCTTTTGGTCCTTTATCCATTCTCAATTCCTCCTATGAAAAATTACTTAAAAATTGTTCTCCTATAATACAATAATATATTAGACCCAAATACATATCAACTGATACTGACACTTTATAATATAATTAATAAGGCTATTGATGAACATCATTCATCAATAGCCTTATTATTAAATACCATAGCAAAAGAGTTACTGCTACCANCTTAAAATTCTAAATCCCAAAAGGTATACCCACCCCTTTGAAAGAGGTACTATTAGATTTTAATCTATCCTAGCTGACTTGGATGTTTTTCGAAAAAGTCTACCCTAGGTTCTAAGAATTTTACGGGGTGATTTTCCTTGTCTTCCATAAAATTGTATATGGTATCAAATATTCTATCCCAGCTCCAAAATTCCTCACCGAAGTTAAGGTAGTCTCTAAGCATTTCTGTGCCTTCTGGGGCGATAGGATGCATAAGGATTGCTGCAGTTCGAATCATATGGAAGGTATCTATTATTACCTGCTTATGAAATTCGCTGTCTTTGGTTTGTTCTGCTATCTTTATGTTTTTTACCCAATATTTATTAATATTACGGATATAAATATCCATTGAGTAGGTTAGAGTATTGAATTCGTATTTGTACATCAGCATTTCATATTCAAGAATGATATTTTTTGCATCTTCTAATACTTCTTTACTAACTTCTCCTACGGGTATTTTCCCATCGTAGTGTTGTTGAACCGTATAGAAGCTAGAACGAATAACCCTATTGAATACATTAGTAAGGAGATTACCCTCTTTAAGAGCTGGATCGCTATCTTTTTCTGTGGCCTTTGGATTTAAGGGTTTTGGTTGGAATCCCACACTTCTATTAGCAAGGCCTAAACTTATAAAATGAGCTCTTAGTTGTTCAGCAGTGTAATAATCTAATAATTCTCCTGCCATAGGAGGTTTTACTTTACCACTGCTACTTGCCTTTTTATCTAAAAATAGGATATGGCTATTAGGGACCAATATGGGAAGATTGAGCTCTTTTTTCATCCCCATAAACATACCTATTTCTGCAAGACCATAAAAATAGATATTGTCCTCCCCTATAAATTGATAAATAGATGAATCCTTAGAGCACCACCAATCTTCCCAGCTGCCTAAATCTTTATCGGATTGGTTTAAATAAGCTTTAGTAAAAGAAATGGGCGCCCAAAGGGATTCAGGCCATACCCAGAAGGTTAAGTTTTCTATGTTCTCGATAGCTGGAGCAGGCACTCCCCATTCTATGTTTCCTGTAAGACGGAAAGGCACTAGGGTCTTTCCTGTTCTAAAGCGGATTGCTTTATCCGATAAAGCCTGAGATGCCTTATCCCTATCATCTAAATTATCAAAAATTAAGGTAACAGAGCTTTTTCCTTCTTCCGACAGGGTGTACGGAGGCATATCCGTAATAGCATTTAATTCATCTATTTGGTCCTTTTTTACATAAATCATAGGGGGCTTAATAAATTCTTCTATGGCCTTTATCAATAGTTTACGGGTGTTAGGTTTCTTCTTAATCTCATCTATCCATTCCTTTATATTTTCGTTAAAATCCTCTAGATTAAAGTACCAATTAATCACATCTCTCATCTCAGGCTTTTTCCCTGTTAATGTACTTTTGGGATTAATCAAATCCTTTGGCATGTATTGATGACCTAAGGAACATTCATCGGCATACGCTTTTTCCGAAGAACAGCCTTCTATAGGACATTGTCCTATTACTTGTCTGCCATTTAATAAAACATCTAATTCCGAATCATAGAATTGAGAGGTTGTAATTTTGGATAAATACCCATTCCTATACAAAGTATTAATAAATTCATCAGAGGTTTCTCTATGAATATCAGCAGCATCACCAAAACTTGAAGCCCCATAAAAATTTAGAGAAATATCATATGCATCTAATACTTCCTTTTGTTTTTTATGATTTTGTTCTACAAATTCATCGATGGTGCCCGTAAATTCACCTTCTTTTATCAAACGACGATAATTTTCAAATATAGGGGAACCATAGCAGTCTGTTCCTGAAACGAATATAACATTTTCTTTTCCTATACGATCCCTTAAAAATCTTGTAAATACATCGGCATGGACAAACATTCCTCCTATATGTCCAAAATGCAGCTCCTTATTTCCATAGGGCATTCCCCCGGTGATTATAGCTCTTTTGGGAAATGTAGGCCTTGTTGTATTGGTTATATCTTTTTTCATTATATCTATCTCCTTTTATATTAATTGTAAAAAATCTCAAGAATAAAAAAGCCCCCGTCCAAGATTTATCATCTTAAGGACGAGAGCGCTGCTTCGTGGTGCCACCTTATTTTACTAATATGTTGCCATATTAATCTTTTGGGTACGGTATTGTATACTTATACCCTAGTTCTATAACGGGAACTCCCGACATATCATCATTCTATAAAAAATTATAAAAATCCGTATGCGGCTCCAAGTCTTGGTTCGACAAATTACTCTTTACTCCTTTTCACCTAATGGAGCTCTCTTTAAAAGAATAATTTACTACTCTTCTTTTCATAGCCTTTATGATTATTTATGCTTATTATAATATCATAATGTATACGTATTGTAAATAATATTCATACGGTAGTCCTTATATATTCTTTACTGTTTCTATCATCCTTAATCCCTTTTTAGTCATTCCACTATCTGGAAATTCTTCCAATACAGCTAATCTGTCTAATAATTGGTTTAGCTGAAGCCATTTTTATTCCCCTTCAGAAAAAATAATAAAAATACTTTTTTATGATATCCTACTTAAACATTGCTATAAATTATTATGGACTGTACCCTTAGGCCTTATCCTATTTGGGTTTTAAGACATATTATTTCTAGACACACAAAAAGACGGCCATATCAATAGACCGCCCTTTAATTGTTTAAGTTATTTAAACTCTTTAAATACTTCTTTTTTAGCTCCGCAGACTGGACATTTGTCCGGTGCTTCATCCAATACTGTATACCCGCAAACAGGGCATATGNAAACAGCTTCAAGATCATAATCCTTGCCCGCTTTTGCTGCTTCTTGGGCTTCCTTGAACATTTTAGCATGAATTTTCTCAGCCTCCAACGCATAATGGAAGGAACGCTTTGCTCCTTTTTCTTCTTGAAATTCGGCAGTGTTTAAATAGACTGGGTACATTTGTTCAATTTCATGGAGTTCTCCATCAATTGCTCCTTGGAGATTTTCTACAGTATTGGTAAGTCCAAAAACTCCCCCTGCCGGAACAGTGTAATCACCCTTTTGTTCTTTTAGTACCTCAAAATGGTTATTAGCATGAACATATTCAGCATAAGCTATAGCTTTAAAAAGAATACCTATATTTTTAAAGCCTTCTTTTTCTGCGGCTTCCCCCCAAATAAGATAACGCATATGGGCCATGCTTTCTCCCCCATAAGCAGAACGTAAATAATCAGCAGTCATTGCATTATTAACCATAAAAATCCTCCTTCTTTTGCCTTCCTTATTATACCTTGACTTGATTATTTTATGCAATACTATTTATTTTATACGTATCTTTTTAAACAAATTTTATTAAGTTCGGCTAAACATGTGGAAAATAGGGCACTTTTATCTTATAATAATATTAATTATCATAAAAAGGCTATATATGAAACGGAGGGCATATATATATGCGCTTAATCCCGGTTGATTGCTTAAAAGGTGGAGAAATCATAGCAAAAACTGTTACTGATGAAAGTGGCAGTAGGCTTTTAGCGACGAATACAAGTTTTAAAATATATTATAAACAAAAACTAAAACATAGGGGAATTGATCAGATATACATTGCCGATAACCTCTCTGAAGGGATTCAAGTAAAGGATGTCATCTCGGAAAAAGTCAGATTAGAAACTATTGATTTAGTAAAAGATACCCTATCAAGGTTTAAAACAACCCAGCAAATAGATGTAGATAGATTAGAAGTATCCGTTATTAATATAATAGAAGATATCTTAGACCATAAAGATCTTCTTTATGATATGGTAGATATCAAATCAAAAGATGATTATACTTATGCTCACTGTGTCAATGTGGCGGTATTATGCGTGATGCTTGGAAGAAAAATGGGGGCAGATAGGCCTTACTTGAAAAAGTTGGCCTTAGGGGGACTCCTCCATGATTTTGGGAAGATATTAATCCCTGATGAAATACTAAGTAAGCCAACAGAATTGTCCTACGATGAATTCAGCATTGTCAAGCAGCACCCCTTTCAGGGATACCAAATTTTCAAAGAACACCCCCAGCTTACACCAATAAGTAAGGTTATGATTCTTATGCATCATGAAAAGTTAAATGGCGAAGGCTACCCCCTTGGATTATCAAAAGAACAAATTCATGAAGGGGCCAGAATTTGTGCTATTTGTGATGTCTTTGATGCTATGACCAGTAAAAGAATTTATAGGGACCCTTTTACCATAGTGGATACTCTTAATGAAATGGAACGAATGACAAAAAATCATCTAGATGAGGATATATTTAAGATATTTAGAAGCATTATATGCTATTATCCTGTAGGTACAACCGTCTTATTATCTGATAATACCATTGCAATTGTTGAACAAAATAGAATAGAATCTATCACCCAGCCGGTTGTAAGAGTTATATATGATTTGGGAAGTCAAAGAGAAGTTTTTAAAAGAGTAGATTTGATTCTAAATGATACAATAACAATACAAAGGGAATTAATTTCAGAAGAATATATAAACAATCCATCCATTTTGAGGGCAATGAAATTATAATTAATTACGGGCGGTCTAAAACCGCCCGTAATTTTTAATAATATGGGTAGGGATATTGATAATATGGATAACCATAGCCGGTTCCATAATAAAAAGGATACCTTCTCCTATACCCCCTTCTTCTTCCAAATAACTCTGTAAGTAATAATGCACCTGCTAATGAACGAACTAACCTATTTCTTGGAACGCCCTGTCTATCCATATCCCCTTCGCTTAGAACTTCTGGCATTTCACTTTTTATTCTTTCGTATACCCTATCTACCATCTGTTCTACACTCTCTTGGTCAGGATAGTCTTCATACATAGGACTTCCACTGTAATCCATCCTATCACATTCGCCTTCTACATATCCTTGTATCCTTTGACATAATTCAGGATACATTTTCTTCATATATACCATATCTCTTTCATCTAAATCGTCCATACCAGACATATTACACTGCATCATCGGCTGTTGTATTCCTTGATGCATATTAGGACATGCTCCTTGATGTGTCGACGGGCACTGCATACCCGGCTGCTGCATCATTGGCTGCTGCATCATTGGTTGCTGCATCATCGGTTGCTGCATCATTGGTTGCTGCATCATCGGTTGCTGCATCATCGGTTGCTGCATCATCGGTTGCTGCACCGCCTTTTGCTCTTTACAATTTACTCTATCTTGTTCAAATTCTTGGGACATTCTTTATCCTCCTTTATATATGTTTTGTATCCAATAATAATATATGCCCTTTGGCCCGTTTGGTTCATATTAATAATAGAAGCAATAAAAAACCCCCTAAAATTTAGGGGATTTAATTATCATATTCTATTGGAATAGGCCTTAGATTCCATATCTCCTTCGCATATTCCTCTATGGTTCTATCGCTAGAAAATTTTCCACTTGAGGCTGTATTTGCTATTTGAATTTTTACCCATTGGTTTCTATCCTTGTAAACTTCAGCCATCCTTCTATGAGTAGCAGCATAACTTTCAAAGTCTTTTAATATGAAATAATAATCACCATTATTTAAAAGACTATCGTATATCTCTCTAAAGAGTTCTGGATTTTCCTTGCATAAAAATCCATTAATCAACTGAGTCAATACCAATCTAATATCTTCATTGCTATTATAAATATCCCAGGGGTTATACCCACCGTTCTTATAATATTTTATTACTTCTTCAGCTGTTAGACCAAATATGAATATATTATCGCTCCCTACTTCTTCTTTTATTTCTACATTGGCTCCATCAAGGGTTCCTATAGTAACAGCTCCATTTAACATAAATTTCATATTCCCCGTACCGGATGCTTCTTTGCTTGCAGTTGATATTTGTTCACTAATATCGGCTGCAGGGAATAATTTCTCTGCACTGGATACATTATAGTTTTCTATGAATACTACTTTTATTCTACCTCCAATGCCTACGTCATTATTAATAATATCTGCCACGGTATTAATTAATTTAATGACTAATTTTGCACTTCTATAACCAGAGGATGCCTTTGCCCCAAATATGAAAGTATGGGGATGAAAATCCATATTAGGATTAGCCTTAAGTTTATTATACAAATACATAACATGCAATATATTAAGAAGCTGTCTTTTATATTCATGAAGTCTTTTTATTTGGATATCATAAATAGAGTCGGGGTCAATATCTATGTTATTGTGTTTTTTTATGTATTCAGCCAATTTTATTTTGTTATGTTTTTTTATTTCTATGAACTCTTTTCTAAAGGTTTCATCTTCTTTATAAATCATAAGTTTCTTTAGTTCTGATAAATCTGTAATCCACTTATCTCCTATGGTATTGGTAATCAAATCTGCCAATTTTGGATTGGATTTTAGTAGCCATCTTCTTTGTGTAATTCCATTAGTTTTATTATTAAATTTATGAGGGTATATCTCATAGAAATCCTTTAATTCTTGATGTTTTAAGATTTCGGTATGAAGGGCTGCTACTCCATTTACGGAGTGACTTCCCTCTATGGCAAGGTATGCCATCTTAACCTGCCCATCGGCGATAATAGCCATTCTTCTTATTTTTTCGGAATCAAATTTGTAAGTTTCCATAAGTTTAAGGCAAAACCTTCGGTTAATTTCTTCTATTATTTGATAAATCCTTGGCAGAAGTCTTTCAAACAATTCAATAGGCCATTTTTCTAAGGCCTCGGACATTATGGTGTGATTGGTATAAGCACAAACTCCTTGGGTAATCTCCCATGCTTCACCCCAAGATAGGTTCTCCTCATCCAAGAGAATTCTCATAAGTTCTGCCGCTGCCATAGACGGATGAGTGTCATTCATTTGGATGGCTACTTTCTCCGGCATTTTTTTAAGATCGGTATGGTTTACTTTGAACTTTTTAACCGCCTGTTGCACACTGGCAGATATAAAAAAGTACTGCTGCCTTAACCTTAACTCTTTTCCCTTTATATGATTATCATTAGGATATAATACTTTTACTATGGTTTCTGCCAGATTATGTTCTTCTACTGCCTTTTGATAATCTCCCTGCTCAAATTTCTTTAAGTCAAATTTATTAACTGCTCTAGCATCCCATATTCTTAAAGTATTTACCGTATAATTATTATAGCCTGTAATAGGTATATCATAGGGGATGGCGATTATCGATTGATAATTTTCTTGAATAAACTTGTCTTCTCCATTTTCCTTTTTTTCTACCCTAACATTACCCCCAAATCTTACTTCACAGGAATACTCTGGTCTCATCACTTCCCATGGATTGCCGTATTCCAGCCAATTATCGGGATACTCCTCCTGATATCCGTCTATAATTCTCTGCTCAAATATGCCATATCTATACCTTATTCCACAGCCATAAGCCGGATACCCTAAAGTAGAAAGGGAGTCTAAAAAACATGCAGCTAACCTTCCAAGTCCTCCATTTCCAAGACCTGGATCAGGTTCTTCTTCTTCTATATCATTATAATCAATACCTAATTCTTCTAGGACTTCTTTTATTTCTTCCTTTGCCATTATATTAATTATGTTATTTCCTAGGGCGCGACCCATCAAAAATTCCATAGATAAATAATAAAGCACCTTGCCGTCTTGTTCTTCATAAGCCTTATGGGTAGCAATCCATCTATCCACAATTAGATCCCTAAGCACAAAGGCAACCGCCTGATAAATTTCTTGCTTTGAAGCTGTATTAATTGTCTTCCTTGATAAGGTCTTGATATTCTCAATGACTTCTTTTTTGAATTCTTCCTTATTAAAAATAAAATTCAATTAAATCCCTCCATTTGTATTATAAATTTGCAGCTATTTGTTATGGATAGCATAAATCTTATAGCTACAAATATATTATGAACAATAGAATCTTTCAAAGGATCTTATGATATACTCATGGTCTAGTACTCCCCCTAATTCTCTTATCGAATGCATAGAAAGCATAGGGCTTCCTATATCTACCGATTGTATTCCTAGCTGTGTTGAGATTATCGGTCCTATGGTAGAGCCTCCTGCTTCATCAGAACGATTTACAAATCGTTGAACGGGAACCCCTGCTTCTTTACATATTTGTTCATAAATACTACTTGTGATTGCATCACTGGTGTATTTTTGATTTGCGCTGATTTTAATAACTGGTCCTCCATTTATTAATGGATGGTGGGTCGGATCTTGTTTTTCCTCATAATTCGGGTGAAGAGCATGGGCCATATCTGCAGAAATCATATAAGAATGAGCTAATGCCCTAAAATAATCTGCTCTATCTTTCCCCAAGGAAATCAATATTCTTTCTAATATATTATAAAGCATTGGAGAATCTGCCCCTTGCCTTGTGGCGCTTCCCACTTCCTCATTGTCAAAACAAACTAAAACATTAATACCAGATTTGGGCTTCGTATGAACGATAGCCTTAAGCCCCC
>JGI24708J26588_10001300_pt1 | contig 19761 bp, 13 predicted proteins | sample BioPla1DNA2_FD_26588 | JGI IMG/M metagenome (IMG submission 26588) | reverse complement strand
GGTGATACCTCTTTGAGATGTGTGTTCGGTTCAAAGCAAATTCACTCAGACGAAGAGGTATCATCCTTTTCCTAGCTCGATTCACCATCTCCTGAGCGACTGTGCTTGCTTCTACTTTACAGGATGCTGCACACAGGTGTGCAGAAATGCTGGGATTGGTCGGACAAATGAGCGTGTCGAAAATCCATAAAATCGATATTAATTGAAAAACTGCACACGAGGCTGCAGAGCTGTTGCATTACTCAAAGTTCAAAAATTGACCAATTTCACGCAATGTTTCTGTTTAATAAAGGGGACGCCTCATTTTTGAGACAACCCCCCATTTCACAAGCGTTATCTAGTCGACAAACTGTCTTTTCTTCAGTCTGCGAACAAGTCTCGTATGATGTAGTAGGACTGTTTCAGTCGTTCTTCATATTTAGGTAATTCCCAGTCTTCCCAAGAATAGGCTCTCAACTTATCTAAGACATCGTTTTCCATACCGGGGAATGAATCCAATACGGCACCTTGATCATTGACATACAGGGCGCCGATATAGATTTCATCGACCATTGTGCTCGCTTCCAAGCCGTCCTTATGGACATCGCCGATAAATTCCTTTTTACTAGGGTCTTTCGACTGGATCAACAGCCAAGGGATTCTCAACTCCAGACCGCCCTCATCGTTGACGTAAAAATCGGCAAGGGAGTCATAATCTTTTGAGTCGGGATTCGCGTTTCCTTTTCTTAACCTCCCCGTTTCATGGCTGGCGAAAGGCATCACGATCTCACCGTCTTCCGAAGTATTTTCCTTGCTGAGAACATAGTGGATCGGTGTAAAAACGCCGCTGTTCTTATATGGATCCTGCTCCGGCTTATCGATCATCTTCTGCCGGTAAGCGTACATGTAAGTAAAAAAGTCATAGTACTGGTCGATTACAATCCTTGGCTCCTTGTTGTCAAGCGTTATGATAAAATCTACTCCGTTAGAAAATTTCAAATGATCCTTTCCGCTTACAAAATCGTTGCCCTGGTCAGGTACAACATCGAGCAGTATGACGGGATAGCCTCCCGCGTTAGAATAATCCAAACGGAAATACAAGTACCTTTCGTCGTAATCGACGTAGAAGCTCTTCATAACGCCCTGATCCTTGTCAAAGAGAGGGACTGTATTCCATTCTTCCGTATCGCCGTCAATCTTAATTTTATGTCTGTCAAAACTTAAGATTCCGAATTGCTGTTCGTTTGTCTGAGCGTTGGACCAAAACGGCCTCCGATCGGGATTATCGTAATCCATCGTGTTCCACGTTCTTTTAAACCATTCATCTTGCCATGTGAAGATCAGACCTCCGAGCATTTTCTCTTCCAAAATGTCCTCATAGAGGTGACTTAAGATCTCTCCTTGTTCCTTTTCGGATATAAATCCCTGATTCCAGCCGAAAGGATTTTCATGAGTAATGCCCCGCGAAGCAGGTATGCCGAACTCCGCTACTAAAATGGGAAGTCTGTGAACACTGTTTAAGTGATTTAAATAACCGGCATAATTGTTCTTCTTTCCCCTATGGTCGACATAATTTACATACTTTTCTTCAACATTCAGGAAATCGGGATAATACGGATAAATGTGGTATGAGGCGAACTGCCCCACCAAATCCATCTCTTCTTTCGTGTAGATGACATTAGGATCTACGCCGACCATGTCCTCGTAATCCTGAAAGTTGGATGGATGTTTCAGGATGTCCGTCGTAGGCCAGTTCGTAAAACTCATGGGTCTTATGTAATTATAGTGATCCATCTCGTATTTCGCGATGGTATCCATCTGTTGTGCGAGCCAATATTCAAAGGGTTTCGCACCTTTCGTCTCAAAAAATTTGCCGCTGTAATCTCCGACAGATGAATGAAGATCATTTGTATTTGTAACCATATGGGGATCCCACTCAACACCCAAAATCCAAGCAATGACATATCGGGAAATATCCGCCATATAAATCCCCGACGCGTGTCCCGGTCTGGCCTTCACGATTTTATTCCCATGTATGACATCGACGATGGTTTTCATCTCTTGTTGGAAATCCGCTAAATTGTCTTTTTCAAAAGCATCCTGCGAGTTCACCAGTTTCTCTTCATTGATCCATGCACCGTGCATGACATATATTTTCTCATCGTGGTTTTCGTTGTATCTGAGCAGCGCGTTATAGAATCCCGGAGGGTGCAACGTATAGACACGGATAACGTTGGCGTTCATTTCACCGATAGCTTCAAACCAGCGATAATATTCCTCTTCCGTGATTGCCGCTTCGCCCGGGAAGGCGCCTGGTTTCCCCATACCGAGATTGACGCCTTTTATCGTGATGGGCTCCCACTTGCCGTCTTTTAATACTTGGAAACTGCCATCTTTTATTCTGGCATCATACTGATCGTTATTATCTTCATTACCTTCTGGCCCCGAGCTTTCCTCCGAAGAAATATTTCCGAAATAATCCAGCATTCTATCCATCATGGGGAAATAAGTTGACCAGTAAAATGCGCGTTCTGAATACCTATCTACAATGTTGTACAGTGTCTGCAACCCTTTAAATTTATATATGCGCGGCAGTTTGTTTATTTCGCTGTAATTACCTGCGAAATAGAAACTGGTACAGGGTCCGTGTTCACTTTTAGTAACCGCAGCAAACTCGGCAGGAACGCCGTTTTCTTCCAGAAGTTCTTTACCGCTTTCGGTTAAATTCCAATTGTAATGTGCCAATACGGTTGCACCTTGCTTGGGGGTTACAAGATCAAACCAGCCGGAGTAGTTGGGACTTTTATTAAGCCCGAAGTAGTCTTCTCCCTTTTCTGTAAAGGAGATATTGATCCCTTTATCCAGAACATGCTTCGACTGTTCCAAAACAACAACTTGAAAATCTAAGTCGTTGACCAAAATGAAACCCGGCCCTTTATATGGCCATGACTCCCCGAATTCATTCGCTATCCAAGTTGGAATATCTTCGTTTTTTTCAAAATCGAGCTCATCAAAATATCGCCCAACCCATCCCGACCACTCAACACCCAAATAATTAGTGATACTTTCCCTTACTTCTTTCTTGGTGGGGGTGGCAAATGCATTGTATTCCGCTATGAAAAGGCTCTTTTCCTTCTTCATCAATCTATTAACGATGTGAAGCCATTGTTCCTCTTCCAAGCCGCCATAGATGACTCTTTGTCGGGAGCCTTCTCTTTCCTTTTCTATCCACGGCAAATTTCTTTCAAAAACACCGTAGCTATCCGCCAGATAAATAACATCGTAGTTATCATAATCATGAGGCAACGGTTTTAGTTCATAGCTTTTTTCTTTTCCGGTCGGGGAAAAACCATAGTAATCATTTTGTATATCAAAGGAAGCGTTTGAACTATTTTTATATTTCAAATAATTGAGCAAGAAGACGATACCGTTCGGTTCATGACGCGTTTCGTCGGGCACCACGATATCGATGATTGCCATGCGGCATTCCTTACCGGGCTCTACATACCAGAGAAAAAAAGGCAACGCGATGAGCAGTATTATCAGGCATAAACCTATGATCCAAATACGTTTGATCCAAATACTTTTCATTTAGACAGCTCGCTCCCATCGGGGCGGGGATTCTTTGAAAGTCCCACTTTCTTCATGTGGCCCCAGCTTCTTCGTCCCAAAAGGACATGAATAAATGCTTCACATCTCCAGATCAAAGTAAGGGGCCTATACCAGAAAGACTCCGTTAGAGACATAATAATCAATTTGAAAAAATTTTTTGTCCCTCCATAGACGTTTACACTCCAAGTCTCCATCAAAATGGAAAACGCGGAAAGAACAGAACCATACAAGATAAACAACAAGGCAAGCAAAATAGCAAATTCGAAATAAACTCTGCCTAAAAAGAAGGCAATGATGACGTATATATGACCGGCAAGCTCAATAAGCGGGCCGAAACATTCTACCAACCAAAAATAGGGAAAAGAAACCATGCCGATCTTCCCGTATTTGGGATTAAAGGTCATTACTTTATGTCTTACAAGGCTCTCAATTAACCCTTGATGCCATCTTCTGCGCTGTCTCCTCAGCACTCCGAAACTTTCCGGGGCTTCTGTCCAGCATACGGGATCAGGAACAAATTCAATTCTCTTGTCCACATTATTTTCGCGGAGATATCGGTGCAACTTCACGACCAGTTCCATGTCCTCACCGATCGTCTGGGTTGAGTAGCCTCCCACCGCGATAACCCACTCTTTGGCAAACACGCTGAAGGCTCCTGAGATAATGAGAACCAGATTGAATTTCGCTAAAGCCAGTCGCCCCATCATGAAGGCTCTTGTATATTCAATGATTTGCATTAGAACCAATGGACGATTAGGTAAGTTTTTTTTGTGATGGACTGCACCTAGCTGAACATCAAGACCATTGGCAATACGAACATTGCCCCCGGCAGCGATCACTTCTTCGTTTGACATGATAATCGGTTTCATGACGCGTAAAAGAGATTTTTCGTCTAAAAGCGAGTCACCGTCAATCGAACAAAAATACGGATATTTAGCGAAATTAATTCCGGCGTTTAAGGCATCGGCTTTCCCGCCATTCTCTTTCTCTATCAGGTAGAGATTGCGATGAATTTCCGATTGATAGACTTGAATGATCGGCTTCGACTTGATTTGTTCTTTGACGACCTTAGGAATCTTTTTCATCCGGAATTGCTCTATGACAATTTCTTGAGTCTGATCCGTCGAGCCATCATTGACGACAATTAGTTCCGTTTGAGGGTACTTTAAGTTCAATACAGATTGAATGCTGTCGACAACACCGACTTCTTCGTTATAGGCGGGAATGATGATCGAAAGCGGCTTGGAGTAAAAAGAGTCTGAATAATCTTCATCTAAGGCACTTTTATCCAACTTGTGCTGTTTGCGCATTTCGAGAAATGAGAAAAATAACATACCGGTATACGTCAAAACGACGAGACCCATATACAACAACATGAATCCGCCAAAAATCTTCGCTAAAATATCTGCTATTGCACTCATTTGCCCGTTATCCTCTTCCCAGAACTTCGCGCGCCATTTCAATGGCGTACCGATCTTGAGCCGTTTCAATGAACCTTTCCAGACGGGACTTGCCATCCTTGCTATGGCTGATACTTCTGGCGGCATTGGAGCGCACCCACCAATTATTATCTTGCAGCAATTGTTCTAAAAACGGGTAGACCTCCTCTAATGGAAAAGCTCCCAACAGCTTTGCCAGCATCATGCGCTCTTCCCAGATAGGAGAATTTAAGAAAACCTTATACTTATCCAAGTCATCAACGATGCCTATTTCATTAATAGCTTTCAAGGAGCGAATGCGAATTTCCACATTTTCATGGTAGAGATTACTTTCTAAAAATGGAACAAAGTTAAGGTTTCGTTTGATTCCCAAAACATCGATAAAATAATATTGATACTCTTCAGGAAAATCACTCATTTGGCAAGTCAACTGTTCGAGAACTTCAGAGTCAAAACCGATCAACAGTTTTTTGTATTCATATTCAGAGAGATCTGTTGATAACTTGGTAAACTCCTCCATGAAACCTGCTCCATCGAAAACAGAACGAATGACCAGCAAAAAATATCGCTCTTCCGGGGAAACTACGGGTCTTTTTTCCAGTTTCTTACATTCATCAAATAAAGAATCTATTTCAAAGCTGACGACCCGGTAAAGGGCGTTCATTCTTAAACTCCACTTTTTACTTGAAAGGAGCTTCAAGTAGTGTTGCCAAAGATATTGATTGGAAAACTTCCGAATTTTCTCCTTGACGATAGGGCTAGATAAGTTTTGCACATAGGAAAAGAAGATTTCCTCTACGGCTTGAATTTCAGCGTCGTCTTTAGGTATAAGTTCCGCGGGCAGAGGAACTTCATCTTTGAAATACCGGTACCATAGATGCTCATTGCTTTGCAAGTATCGCTCTTTTTTCCTCGAAACGGCATTTTCTTTAGCGCCGTTCAACAATATATAAATACTCAAAATTGCGAGTATCAAAGACAAAACACCAATCCCTTTAATTAATAAATCAATTGATATCTCTATCATGACCATAACCTTTCGAAGGTTCTTTTAATTTCTACCTCCAATAAACGTAAATTAAAGGGCTTAACGAAATAATTATCGGCACCGCTTTCAAAAGCGTAAATCATGTCTTCTTCTGTGCTTCCCTTGGTCATCATAAAGATTATGAATTTTTGATTATTGGGCATCATACGTAATTTGTGTAATACATCTAATCCGCTTTGGCGAGGGAGTACGTCATTCATGATGATGAGATGGGTGTGACTGGAAAGATACCAACCTGATTCCAAAAACTCATAGCCATCTCGGAACTCTTTTATTTCCGTCTCAAAATGATCTAAATCCAAATTTTCTATCGCTCGATAAAGCACATTACGGAAAATAGAATTTTCCTCCAGAATGCTGACCCTAATCTTCTCTAAGGGCCTTTTCTTATAGGTAGAAATGTATTCAATCTGTTCCGGCCCTTTACCTAGACTTTCCGCCAAGACTGACATGCCGTCCGCAATCAGTTCTTCAAAGGTGCCCTCATCATTGCCTATTTCCGCCACACTGGCAGAAAATAGAGGCTTATGATTTTCCAAAGAGGGAATGCCTTTATTTTTGATCGACATGTACAAACGACGAAGAAATGCCGCCGCCTCTCTTTCTCCGGTTTGGGTCAGAATAATAAACCATTGCGACTGGTCGGAGAACTTGAAGACGAAATCTGACTTTCTCGTTGCGTTAACCAGATAATCAGAAATTATTTCTTCCGCCTCCGGCAGTGCATCGATATCAAATTCATTTGCATTGTAAAGCCCCAGAAAAACGACCGTAATTGTCGTTCTGGAACGCACGACATGTGCCCTTAGAGCATTAAAAAACTGCTTCGTCGTTACAGCATGCTCAAATGAATATTCGCTGCTCAACAAACCATCTCCTCAAATTAACGGTATCACACGACGGAATGGATCAACAACAACTTATTGTGACACACCCTGTCGCAATTCATACAACACCGGCGACAACCTTCAAATGTTTCATAACGTCAAAGAGCAGACCACATCATGATTAGTATACTCTGACTTAATTCTATAAAAATTGTAAAGCCATCGGCAACCGTTAGCAAACAATTTATTGTCTACACCGATTCTTTGACAAGAAATTCTTCCAACGCTTCCATTGACAGAGGCCGCGAGAAATAGTACCCCTGTATTTCATCGCAGTCGATACTCTTCAGGAAATCCGCTTGTCCTTTTGTTTCCACACCTTCAGCCGTAATGCTCGCTTTGAAGGCTTTGGCCAACAAAATAATAATTTCCGTTATGGGGGCCGCTTTTTGTTCCAAATCTATATGATCAATTATTTCTTTGTCTATCTTTATCCTGTCAAAAGGAACTAATCTTAACCGATTCAATGTTGAGTATCCTGTACCGAAATCATCGATCGCGATACTTACTCCTAACTCTTTCAATTCGTACAGTTTTCTAAGTACATCTTCCGGATCTTTGGAGAACAGGCTCTCCGTGATCTCCAGTTCAATATATTTCGGATCTACCCGGCTTGCCTCTAAAACCTTTGCAAAATCACGAATAAAATCCTCTCCTTGAAATTGCACGACCGATAAGTTGACGGAAAAGCGAAGAGGTGAAAATCCCTTGGCAACAAGCCTGTTGTGCCCTTGAAGCGCTTGTTCAAACACCCAGAGTCCTACATCATAAATCAATCCCGTTTGCTCAAGAATAGGGACAAATCGATCCGGCGGCACTCTCTTCCGGCCGTCAGTCGTCCACCTGAGCAACGCTTCAACCCCAACAGTTTTCCCCGTATCACAGTCGATCTGAGGTTGAAATTCTAAAAAGAGCTCGTCGTTTTCCAATGATTTATAGAGTCGATTCGTAAGCAAAGTGTTTTCCGTGATTTGATCTTCCAATCGCTCCGTATAGAAAACAACCTTGTCAATGGCGTCTCTTGCCTCATATCCCGCTAGGTCGGCATTTTTCAAGAGAGTGTCGACATTTTTCCCGTCATCAGGAAACATCGATATGCCTATACGGGCAACGACAAAGAGCGCCTCTACACCTGTCTCGGTCGGTACGGGGTGAGCAAACAAATCAATTATTGTCTTAGCGCGTTCCGCTACCTGTTCCCTATTTTCTACGGTGGGCAGAACAATAACAAAATCCCCCTCCCCCACCCTTGCGATCTCGCAACATTTTCCTAACTGACTTTTAAGGATCGCTGCAACTTTTATCATGATCTGATCACCCGTTTTGTGACCAAAAGTATCCTTGATCATTCGTAAGTTCTCAAGTTCAATATCCAAGACGGCTATTTTTTCTGATTCTTTTCTATCATGTATGAGCTGATTGAGTCTCTTCTGCAGCATGTTCCTGTTCGCCAAATTTGTCGTTTCATCAAAATAAGCGAAGTCATACAGCATCTTTTCGTATAAAATCTTTTTCCTCGCATCTCCTAAAATGTTTGCAATAATTTGAAGAAAGTTGAGTCGATTTTCTCTGAAGTTCACATCACTTCGGTCAAAGTATTCGGTGACTAGCATTGCATCCAGTTCTTCATCGACTTTAATTGGAACCGCAAAAAATGACAGTATTCCTCTTGACATAAAAAAGTCTCTTTGCTCGCCGGCTTCATCAGAGAAAATATTCGTGACGTCATCACACATTAAGGGCTTAGTAAGATTGATCAGAGTCTTAGCCATAGGCAACGCGGCCGTCTTGACTTTCATCCCCGGCTGATAGGGCAATGATTCACTCTCAGCGCTTTTAACATACTTACTGATCAACGTCGCTTCTTCGTAATTCTCGCTGAATTCGAATAAATAGGCATGATCAAACTCAAGTACTTCAACGGCCATATCCAGCATTTCATTGATTTTCTCATTGGTGTTTTCTTCATTAATCGAGATAAAACTGGAAGAAATCTTCTCAAGCACCCTCTGTTCTTTAGCGAACTTTTGATAGCCCTTTAACTTTGACACATATTCGCGAGTAAGGTAACGCACAATGGCGAAAGTAATCACAATAATAAATACTCTTGTTGCATACTCATTTCCATTGATGATAACAGGCACTTCCGGATAAGCGATCCAAAAACCGATTTGAATGACAATACTCGCCGCGGTATAAAAATAGGCTTGGCTACCGCTGTCAAGAATGACAGTTAATAAAAGAAAGATTACATAAATCGACCATACTGTAGTCGCTGCCGTCTTAATATTCGTCCCTAAGAAATAACCCATGCCCAAAATGCATGCGATCATGAATAAAGTGTTCTGCGTCGAATACTTTTTTGATATTTGCGGAATAAACCTTATAAACACTCCAATCAACAGCAAAGATCCGGCAAGTATAAACTCGTTGATCAGTTTTCCTTTCATGCCGAAATATCCTACTAAAAAGGATAACAGAGCACCCGTCTCAAATACGACCGTTATCAATTGAAACAAGCGCACTCGATCGCTGTCCTGCAATTCGCCGACTTCTCTAAGCACGACTGGCGGCCGCTTTCTATCGAGAAAAAACCCGTGACCTTTCGATGCGGAAAAGAGCGTTATCACGGGCAAGATCATGGACACAATCGTCACTCTTGGCAAGGGTTCTACTCCGAGAATGTCGGGCAAGATATCCGTGAGCAATACCGACAAAGCGGGAAGCGGCAATGACATTAAGAGTCGTGTTGCTTGCCGCTTATGCTGTGTGCCGGGTTCAATTTTTCTCCACCAGCGAATCACCAATACGAGAGCTATAATCGAACATCCGGCAGTATATATACCAAGCCAAATCCTGCCCATATCGACGGGACTCGAGTCCACCCAACCAAAAACGGTCCGCACCATCTTATACCGTTTCTCGCCGAGTATTCCGAAGGGAGCAAAAAGAATGACATTTACTAAGGCGGGTAAATAAAGAAGACCAAGTATGGCTCGCTTGCTTAACCGGCTTTCAGTTTTTGTGAAAACGAGTATAAAGTGGATTAGCAGACTGAAAAATATCCCCCAACCGAAAACTGAGAAAGATCTCCAAAATCCGCTCTTTTCCGCTGTCTCCGCTGCATTTGAAAGGGAATACCCTATTGACCATACGGCCATTGAGGCTGTTAAAACGACAAAAAGCCTGTTGATCTTGCTCTCCACGTTGACAGCTGTCACATACGCTCCAAAAAGCGCATAAAAACAACCACAAATGTAAAAAATTATCGATAGGATAAAATCATTTCCCATCATCTTAACCCCAAAGTAAAGGAAAAATATCTCTGTTCGTTATAATGCTCGTTCTGTATATTATAACCTACACCTACCACATGTTCTACAAACAAGACATCACAAATCTTACGGGAATTTAGGGGATTTCGTACTGTCATCGCATTAGTGGTCGCTGGCGGGATAACTCACATTGAAACATTTACATGACTACCTTATTTTTTCCTGAGTTTTTCCCCTTGTACGTAAGAAAGTCACTTCTTTCGATACTCTTCTCCACATTATCAATATCGAGATAAGTGACACCGATCGTGACAGTGACATTTAACATTCCGGCACGCGTTTCAATATCCTCCGACGCAAGTTTGGCGCGCAAATTGTCTAAAATACGATAGGCGGTCGTGACATCGTTGTCTTTCAGCAAAATTAAAAATTCTTCCCCGCCCCAGCGAAACAAAAGGTCTGTCTTGCGCAAGTGTGATTTAAAAAAGTCACTTATAAACATCAAAACTTCGTCACCGACCGGGTGGCCATGTGTGTCATTGACCACCTTGAAATCGTCAATATCCATCATTGCGACGCACCAGACCTGCTCAAGCTGGCCGGAAGTCAGCTTGTCAAAAAATGTGCCCGCGTATCTTCGATTAAAAAGACCGGTTAGCGGATCCGTATTGGCATCGTTTTTGCTTTTTTCCAACTCAGCCCGGTTAAACCTTAAGATCGTGTTCCAAATAATATTACCTATAGTTAGCTGGATAATAGTACCAAAAAATGCCAAATGAATATTGAACATGGCAAGTACGGAGTTGGCATGCCCGATGTCATAAAGCGGCGTCCAATGAGCATCAATCAAGACGAGAGAAAACATGCATAACCACAGAGCAAAGATTGCCAATGCGCGAACGCGAGTGTTCGCATAAGGAATGATGATCTGCATCATAAGCGTTACAAGCAGATATACGATGATGAGATTATGTATGCCGAGGCAAATTGCGGTCGCAAGAACATGAATGATAACTGTCCCGGTAATCAATAGACCGAACGGCAAGTAGCGGCCTCTTTCAACCAGCCAAAAAGTTAATGTATCAGCCAGAAAGCCTATAAGAGAAATGAGAAACAAAGGCATCGGCGTCATCTTGATGGCAAGGTAAAAGAGCGTCAGGAAAAAGTTCATCGACACTGCAAAAGTGCTTGCGACAAGCGAGATCAGATACAAATATTTCTCGTGATCGTTAGTAATATTACGGCGCGCCAAGCGCCCATATAAATATGTTTCCAGTCTCTTTCTCATACGTCTCTATCTCAAACTTAAGAAATACTTAAAAAACTTTATCCTGAAAGATTGTAATCGTGCATCTAAAATTTGTCAACGCCCGCCGACTAAAATTACTCTTTGTTACACTTAATATAGCTACAAAACAGTACCAAAACGTTCCTGCGTGTTATTTTAGAGAACAACATAAGTAAAATTTCAGTTATTTGCTGTTTTTTAAGGCGTTTCATCTTCGTGTCTGCGGGCTATGTTTCCATATAGTGTTTCTTGAGTTACATAAAAATCGCCGCTCAAAGTACTAATAGAGTAAACAGCCGTCTGCCACAAAAGCGTTCGTTGGCTAAACATCGGCAACAAGATCTCTGACGTTCAGCCTCACTATTTTCCTTGAAATGAAGTGAGCGACGAGCCGGAAAATTATGATCATGGCAAGAGCGGCAAGGAGTGCTTGAAACGCCGGCACCCTAAGATTGACCTGACTCAAACCCATGACATTCGCTAATTGATTCATCAGAGGACCTGCAGCGACACGGAAAACAACACCGCCCAACAGCAAACCGATCAACGCGACGAAGGCAAAGCGCGAAGAGAATATTTGTCGCGTCACCTTGTTTCTAAATCCGATGGCTTTCATGATGCCAAAGTCGATCTGCTCGCGATTGAATATTTTCTCCGCCAACTGAAAACTGCTGATCACGACGAAGACAACGGCAAAGCAGAAGATAATCACGGGCAACACGTCAAAGGCGCGGCTCATCAAACCGTAGTTTTCCCACGTTTCGACGATGGAGACGACATTTAAGTCGGGGAATTCGAGATTAACCTTCTCTCTCACTGCATCCGAGACAGATTGATCCTCAAGAACGTACCACACTTGCGTCAAATCGTCGTCGTATGAGTCGCCCAACAAGCGCTCCAAGCCTGACGTCGTGAGTGTGACGCTGCGACCGAGATGGTTGATCGTTTGAAAGAATCCCGTGACCTTGTAGGTCGCTTTCTTATCATTAAATTGAAGCTCGATGTCGTCACCGATTTTAATGTTTTTGCTGTCCGCGACAATCTTTGTCAGAGCCACCTCGCCGGCATTCTGAGGAGCGCGGCCGTCGAGCAGCGACGTCATCCGGTCGAGGTGTTGTTCATCGAGAGCAAAGACCGCGAGATTTTGGTCAAGGCCGTTTATCGTGTGCTGGTAAACGAGATACGAATCCTTGACTTCGGATTCTTCAAAGATGATCCTATTCACTTCGTCGTGTAACTCTTTATACTCGTCTTGATCGCGATAAAGCACCATGATGTCCCAGTCAAAACCCCAAAAATCCTCCATCATTTTATCAGGTGTCACTAAAGTTGTCGTAGACAACCCCACTAACAAGACGAAAAAGAGAATAGCGATCACAAAGACAGAACCGACATACGTTCTGGCAGAAGCGGTAAACTGCTTAAGAGAAAGCCGCATATTAAGCCATGGCTTCGCTAACTTGATCTTTAAACCGGAAGACCTGTAAACGGATTGCTTACCCTCGCTCAGCACTCGGCGAGGTTTAATCTTGTTTATGCCGCGCAGCTGCCAAAGAATCAGGATCACGCAGATCAACACTAATACAAGGCTCACAGCCGACATTGAGCCAACGGCAAGCGTCGTTCGGGGCAACATGCAGGTCAATTCAAGCAAGAGCGGCGCCGTCAACTTGAGTATCGGTAAGGCGCAGAGGCTTCCCGTCACAAGCCCCGCGATAAGCGCCATCGGGTAGCTAAGCAAATAGACGACATTGAAAGCGGCATTCTTTAATCCGACAGCTTTCATCACGCCGATATTACGGTACTCCGACTCAATCGAACTGTAGATCGTAAAATTCAGAATAGCCAAAGCGGCGATAAACATCACAATGACAAAAACAAGAATGACAAAGAGGATGAGATAGAAGATGTGTGAAGCAAAGTGCACAAACATCTCGTCATCGAAGTAAAACGCCGATTTGCCGCGTAAACCGGTCGCATCTTCGATGCGCTGAAAGAGCTCTTCCGTGTCGCAGTCACCATACGCCTCTGAGATGCCTAAATGAAGCGTGTATGTCAAATTGAATTCAGGTATGCGGGGCATGAGGTCAGGGTTTGACCGAGCAGCATCTTCTGCCGCTTCTCTTTCTTGCAAGCATTTCATTTCAAGTTCATGCAAATCAGCATGATTGACATATACATTGTGTTCGCCGATAGAGATCATGTTGATTTGCGTGATGTCCTCAACGAAACCGGACACGACAAATTCAAATGTCTCGTTCTCGGATGTGATCACGTATCGATCGCCCAGCGCGGCACCATACAGATCGATGAATAGAATCGGAAGATACGCTTCTCCCTTTTTTGGCGGAGCGCACTGAACAGACGGCAAATACGATTTTTGATCATCGGAGAGTAGCCTCAACGACAGCTGATTCGAGTTGTATTCATAAATCGCCGGCAAAAGAGATACTTCCGTTTTTTCACCGTTACGGTTCAACAGATTCGCAGGTTTCCCCAGCACTTTGATCTTCTTCAGCGGATCGACTCGATCAAATTCCTCCATTTCGTTTAATTTGCTAAAATCTTGATCCGTCGGCACATAGTCAAGACCGAAATTCAAATATAAATCGCCGAAGTTAGATGCCTCGACGGCATCTTGCGCCGCGGAACGAATATTCACGACCACGCTGAGACTTAATGAGAGCATCAAGCCGATGATGAGCGTCAAAACGAATAAGCTTATGTAGCCGCCTTTTTTATTCTTAATCTGTGCTCGAATCAGCAACCATGAAGCTCGCATGACATCCTCCGGTCAATCTTGAGTATGCAATCCTGTTTACCACCCGAGTGAAGACAGCCACGCATTGACAGTTCCTTCTCTCTCTTTCACTTGCGCGTGATCATAAGGATCAAGCCTCATCTCGCTTTTGATCGCTCCGTCGATGATGTATACGATTCTGTCGCCTCGCAGAGCCGCTCGGCGGTCATGCGTCACTAATAATATGGATTGTCCCTGTTGATTCAACTCGGAGAAAAGATCCATAACGATTTCAGAATTGCTTTGATTGAGCGCACCCGTAGGCTCATCGGCAAACAGGATTGTCGGTTGATTGATCAGGGAGCGGGCGATGGCGGCGCGCTGTTGTTCTCCGCCTGACACCTGAGACGGCAGCCTTTCAGACACTTCCCTGACTTGAAATCTTTCCAACAACACCAGAGCTCTCTTACGCACTTCCTCGTTCGTGTTTTCAGGCAAAGCCAGACCCGGAAGAATCACATTCTCGAAAAGACTCAAATTGGACACGAGATGAATCTGCTGAAAGATAAAGCCGAACTCTTTCAGGCGCAAATCGCTCAACGCATTCTCTTTCATTCGCGTCACATCCTTGCCCTGAAACAGAATGCTGCCCCCCGTGACATCCTCCATCGCTCCCAAGCAATAGAGCAATGTTGATTTCCCGGAGCCGGAAGGTCCCATAACGACCGTGAAATCGCCGTCGTAGATGTCAAGATTCATATTCTTGATGACCGGGTTTTTTACGCCGTCGCTCACATAAGTCTTGTCCAAATTCTTAACTTCAAGGATAACTTTTTCCATACCAGTATTCATTTCGAACCCTTAAAATCGTGCAGATTTGTTGTAACACTTTGAATAGGATGGCATAGATAGTTTTTCGAAGTTTAAATATCCGGTTATGACCTCGTTCATTGTATGTTAATAATTAATTTTGCGATTCGACTTGTTTTTTCAAATCGAGCAACACCTCGATGTATTCATCAGGAAGATCGGCGTGTATTACATTCTTTCTCCATTGTCAGATCCGTTCCACTCGGTCTTGTGTTTAACACCTAATTTCGCAGAGCGATGACAAAGCCCTATCCACAAACTAATCGCAACGATCACCATCATGGCCGCCTGAACGACCGATCCGATCAGCTGTCCGATCGCCGCCGCCGGCACAGGGTCTAACGGCCACGGTTCTAAAAAAGTCGAAAGACAAGCTCTAAACACCCATACCACTGTCAGCATCGTATAAAACACCATTGTTTCGCGGTTTAATGAACGTGCGCTTTTGCCTAACACTATAAGAACAAGACTGCTGCCAAACAGCAAAGCGGAAAAACAATAGTTCGTATAATCGATTCCCACAATGAGAGTTTTATATTGCATGGGAAGGTAGTCATACCAGTGAAACATGTGCGGCACGAAGAAGTGCCATAAGCCGACCAGCATGCTGAAGACTAGGCTGACGTAGTACAAATTTTTGATTGCTTTCTTCATCAAGACACTCCTTACTGGTGGTGGTTAGCTTGTTCTTTCGATTCCATTAAGAAATCATAGACCCTTCTGTTAAAATCCTTTGCCTCTTCATATGCGGCATGACCAAGATGGCTGTAGATATATAGTCGACAACCGAGTTTATCCGCTATTTCTTCAGAAGCCTTTCCGTAACGACTTTATCCAGTACAAAATTATCTATCAACTGATTGACGATTTCGGGCTTGTCCGTATTTGAGTTATGGCCGGCATCTTTTATCCACTCAAGCGGGATTCGGGTCTCCTTGTGCCATGCTTTGTTGTACTTGACGCACGAACCGACCTTATCTTTTTCACCGCAAATCAAAAGCGCGGGGCATGTGACGGCATACGGCAAATCTTTCACCATCGCCTCCGCAAGAATTCTATAACCATGACCGATCAACTGAGAATATCTTTTTTTATCTCCGTCGTATACCATCATCATGTCATGCATTAATTTTCTGCCATATTCCGATTCCGCGACACCTCGCGTCCCTAATTTCAATAATAATTTCCATGGGAAGTAATAATATATGGGCTCCAGCCTCTGCAACATCCAAATCACGGCGCTGCTTGTATACTTTTTTGGGAGCGGAGCAGAATCAATCGAAATAAATCCGTTCAGCTTTTCAGGATATAATTCTGCAAAGACTTGCCCTACATAGCCGCCCATCGATTGACCTGCAATAACAGATTTTGTCACTTTTTCCCGCTCGAGGATCGCGTTTAACCATTTAGCCTTATCAAGAAGATTAAAATCAAATTTGAATGGCCACGAACTTGCATGGGCAGGTGCATCCCAGACAAAAACGTTGTATTTATCTTTGAAGTATTCAACTTGCTTGTCAAATAGTCGATGATCCGCCGTCAGGCCGGGAAGAAAAACAAGCGTTTCCCTGTCGACATCAATCATACTTATCCAGTAATGGATGCGACCGGACGCGGTCTCAAATGTTTTTTCTTTCATCTGATCATCACTCCAAAAATCTGCGCACATCCCTAATCGTCCAGCTTTTGTTTTGTCAGTATTTCATGTGTTAGGGTGTGCTTGCACTTACAAACTCGTCTAAAAACTCAAGTACGTAGCGATTAAGCTCGAGCAGCGTTTCCGGCGCTTTACGCGTATCAGCCCCCCTATCGAGCATGTTCGTAAGAATCGGTGACAGGAGCGCCATGTCGGTCAGCCCGAGATGTCCTACTCCGGATATGTGTTTATTGACATACATGGGATTGTCGCTATGAAGCAATCGCACGTTCATCTCGTATGTCGCGATCTCATCCATCGTTGTGATTAGTGAGTCGGAATAGACGTGCAAAATCGGCAAGGGATACGCTTCATCCGTAAACACGTACTGATCCCCGTCGATTCCGATGATGTCGCGGGCAAACGGCGCCTCCAAAACGACCATGGCTCGGATTTCTTCACATCGATCCCTACCGACGGCCAAGGCCGCGGCGCCGCCGAGCGAATGACCCGACAACACGATACGTTCACGATCGATGAGAGATTCATATTCATTGTCGATTTGTGCATCCAAGAGTTTATCGAGAATGACGTTGATGTCATCAATCCTGACTTGTGTCCACTCTCGCAATGATGCCAAGTTGCCCTCCATGTTCTTAACACCCTCAGACGTCACGACACTCCATAAAAAACCGGAATTTGCTCTGATCGTGCGGCCGTCCGACATTTTGCTCGAAAAGGAATGGTAGGGATGACTGATGCCCATCACGACGTATCCGCGAGATGCCAGTTCCAGATACATCGTCTCATTGGATTCGGCAGTTCCGAAAGAGCCGGGAGAGAATATGAGCAAGGGGTGCTGATTTTCTTCCGCACCATCCGGATACCAGACCTTGATCGGGATTTCTCTTTCATTGCCATGTGTCAGCATGTCAGCAAGATTCGATTCATACCGATAAAACACCGTATCGGTACGAACGACCATGTCACCGGTTGGATGCGGCGCCGGATGTCGCGGGAAGATGTTCAAATATGCCATGAATAACACTAAAAACAGAGCAACAACGACAAGGCCGACTTTCCCCCATTTGCGAATCTTCTTTTGGAAGATCACAAAAACAAGCAAAGCGATCGATAATATGAAACCTGATAGTCGTAAAAACATATTCCCGGCGCCCGTCTCTTACTACAGACTGCCGCTGTTGATCACAGGTTGTGCATCGCGATTGCCGCACAATACCACCAAGAGATTGGAGACCATGGCGGCCTTTTGCTCTTCACTCAGCGTGATGTCCTCATTCTCAGAAAGCTTATCCAGTGCCATCTGAACCATACCGACGGCTCCGTCCACGATCAGCTTTCGGGCGTCTACAACAGCACTTGCCTGCTGGCGCTGCAGCATCACGGCGGCGATCTCCTTAGCGTATGCCAAGTAGGTAATCCGCGCTTCCAGGATCTCAAGTCCGGCATCGTGTACTTTGCCCTGAATCTCTTCTTTGATGCGATTGGCAACTACTTCGCTCGAACCGCGCAGGCTGCCTTCGTCCGGTATGCCGTCGCCTGTTGTGTCGACATTGGGCGCCACATCATAAGGATAAATGCGCACAATGTTACGGAGCGCGCTGTCGCACTGCAAGGACAGGTATTCCTTGTAATTGTCCACGTTGAAAACAGCCTTGGCCGTGTCGACAACGCGCCAGATGACGGCGATGCCGATTTCAACCGGGTTACCCAAACAGTCATTGACCTTTTGTACTGAGTTATTAAGCGTCATGGCCTTGAGAGAAATACGTTTTCCCGCCGCGTCAACTTCTACTTTAGTGCCCTCACTTGAAACGGTTACACTATGCTTTGTCGTCTTCACATCGCCGCTTTGACCAAGTTTTGTCTGAGCCGCCGGATTCACCGCCACCGAAAAAGGATGGACGAAATAGAATCCCGCTGCCCGTAACGTTCCGGTGTATTTTCCGAATAAGGTCAACACAAGCGCCTCATTTGGCTTCAGTACTTTCAGGCCGGCGAAAGGAAAAACTCCGACAATCATCCCTATAATGCCCAGCGCCAAAGGCAATGCGCCAATATTTCTTTCATGTTCCAACAGAATGCCGCCTAGCACGAGAAAACCGATCGCCACAAGGTACAACACGATAGATATAAATAGCACCGGCATACCCGGCGCCGCTTTGAGTTGTTTTTCTTTCATGGAACGAACCTCCTACAATCGTTTATGCGTTCAAATAAAGAATAAATGACGGGATATAATATTTATGTAGCTTTTTCGTACGTATGAAGTAAAATTATGATTAATTCGCTCATCACGAAAGGTAAACGCTGCGGGCAGAGGGAAATCAAGTGACAAAAGATCAAATAGTTGACGTGGCAATTGAAGAGGGTTTTTCCTGCGCATCGGTGATCGACACATCAAGTATTGTGTTCGATGGTTCTTTTCGCTCGTATTGCAAAGAAAACCTCTGCGGTCAGTTTGGTGCCAACCATTCATGTCCTCCCCACTGCGGCACGCCTGAAGAAATGAGGCAAAAAATCCTCAAGTATAATAGAGCTCTCGTACTACAAACAGTTTGGCATGTACCGGATTTCCAAGATCATGCATTGATCGAATCTGCCAAGCAGAGCCATAGGGATTATTCATTCAATGTGATCGAGCGGCTGGAGCGACAAGGCCTTCATGGAATTATGGCAGGTGCCTCCTATTGTTCGTTATGCACTCCGTGTGAACTAAAAGCAGGCAGGCCTTGCAGATATCCTCAAAAGCAGTATTCCTGCATGTCGGCTTACTGCGTTTACGTGAAAGGTTTAGCCGAAAAATGCGGAATGGTCTATGATGGCAAAGACGGCACTTTGCCGTTATTCAGTCTTTACGTATTCGACTGAGTCCGCACAATCAAACGGATACCCGCCTATAATCACGGACAATCATCCGACGAAAACATCTCCCCGCAAATATCTCTGGCATCCTCTAGACGAGA
>JGI24708J26588_10001299_pt1 | contig 19763 bp, 15 predicted proteins | sample BioPla1DNA2_FD_26588 | JGI IMG/M metagenome (IMG submission 26588) | reverse complement strand
CCATCTAGGGAGTAGTGGAGAGCAAAGCAGTGGCCGAAGCGAGTGACCCGCAGGTAAATGCCTGTTTCGGGCACAGCCAGGGAGTTGCAGTCATCGGATACGCCGCGGGTAACGACGCTGACGATCATCGGCCTTTTGTAGGTATATTCATAGCACAGCTTAGCCCAATGCTCATCGTCTACCATGATCATCATCACCGCAGCATCGTAATCGTCAAGCATATCGACTTGGACCCGCGTGCTGAAGGTAAAGTCACCGTCTTGGAGCGTGTACANGAAGTGCCCGTCGTCCTTGACGGCTGTACCCGCGGGATCGATGAAGTAGTCCGTTTGGGGCTCCGCCTGCACCACCAATCCCTGTTNCGTAAAGGTCCACTCCGCCGGTTCATTGAGCCAGCTNAAACCTTCGGGCAGCNTTTTCCCCTGCAATCCAGCGAAAACGTTGACCATGTATCATACCCCCTTCGCTTTGCGTTGCATATTCTAGGAAGCTTACAAGAATCCTCTTGTCGCTTCAGTAAGTGATCAGGGTGTAAAATGCCCCACGGGCTGAAGCGTACGCTTCAACCTCGTGGGGTCTGATTTGCGGTGACTGTACGGCAAATGGTTCATGACTGCTGGATATCCTTGACCGTTCGTTGTGTCGATAGGTCCTTTGGTCAGCCACGCGCAAAGGGCTATACTCGATGGAGCGCTATTTCACAGTGATTGTCCACTTGANGTCTCCCTTAAAGGGATCCTCTGCTAACTGCGGCCCAGTTGGGGTGAAGAGAACCCTCAACTCCTGCGGCTTATCCTCGTCTGGGAGGCAGAATGCTCCATTGGCTGGTTGGCCTTGGGTTGCGAACACGAACAACTCGATCTCTTTCCAGTTCATCTGATCTGTGCTCTGGGCTAGACCAATATGGGGAATAACGGAGCCGTCGCGCACTAGGATAATGCAGGGAACCTCGCCAGCCGTAATTCTGTGCCACATCCCGCCAGTATATGTTCTGCCTGTCTGATAGTCGAGCCAGGTACCCTTTGGCAGGTACACATCTCGTGTCTCAGCTTCTTCAAAAAGTGGAGCCACGAGAAGGTTGCTTCCGAACATGTACTGATCCTCAATGAACCACGCTGTGCGGTCTTCTGGGAACTCGAGAAACAACGTGCGTAGCATGGGCAGACCGTCCCGAGAGCAAGTCGCAGCTTGNCCGTAAACGTAGGGCATGAGCCGGTACTTCAGGCTTACTGATTTGCGGAAGGTGTTCATGAAGTCTTCACTGTAGTTCCAAGGCTCCCTGGGGAAGGCTCCGTGGCAGCGGCTGTGGGAACTGAGCAGCCCAAAGGGTGTCCAGCGCCGGTATAGCTTTTCAGGACTGCGCTGCACAAACCCACCGATATCGTGGCTCCAAAAGGCAAACCCACTCAACCCCATAGAGAGTCCTGCCCTTAGTGTGGCAGCCATGCCGCAATCTGTGTTCTCAGCATCGCCACCCCAATGCACAGGATAACGTTGGCTACCTGCCCAGGCGCTGCGCGCCCAGATTACGGGTCTTGCGTACACCTGCTTGGACGCCTCAAAGGCAGCCTTGTTGTATCTTAATGGGTAGAGATTGTGTTCGTAAAAGCCGGTCTTGCCCGATGCGAATAGGCCGTTGAGGGGGCTGGCTTCGCCAAAATCCACTTTTATGGCGGCAACGCCCTTTTCCAGAAGACCCCTCAGCAGTCTTTGGTACCACTGCACTGCCTGTGGATTGCTGAAGTCAATGATGGCATCTTCCGTGGGTGGCTCGCCCTTGGGCCCAAGCACCACATATCCTTTATCTATCGCCTCTTGATATAGGCGATTACCCGGTGTAAAGTAGGGAAGCTGCCACAGACTGATCCGGAACCCCTTTTTCCGCAGGTCGGCGATCATCTTCTCGGGATCCTCGAAGCGGGATTCGGAAAACTGATAGTCACAGCGCCAGTCCTCTTCAAACCAGCCTGTGTCGATGTGAATCACATCACAGGGAATCTCGTGTTCACGGAGTTTGGCAGCTACTTCCCGCACCTCTTTTTCGCTTTCGTATGTCATGCGGCTCATCCAGAGCCCAAAGGACCATACGGGGGGAAGTGGGCTACGCCCGGTTAGCGCTGTGTATTCGCCTAGAATCTCTTTGGGGCTGCCTACAAAGACAAACAGGTCAAGGTGTTCATCGCCTGTATAGATGGTGTTGGCAGCATCATAGCTGTGGCCGAAATCAAAGGTCAGCGGTGCCGATGTATGCACAAACATTCCATAACCGGCGCTGCTCATGAAGAAGGGAATGGGCTTATACATATCTGAAGAGTGNGCACCGTGGGCGTCGTTAGTCATCACCACGATCCGCTGTCCTCTTTTGTTCAGCCGGGTAAAGGACTCTCCGCAGCCGAAAAGCTTCTCCTGGGGAGTGAGGGTAAAGGATGCTGCTACGCGTTTCGCAAGATCCGCATNGCGGCGGACGAAGCACCAGGGAATGGGGTCACAGTTCATAAGTGACTTGCTGTCCTGGAAGTGCTGCGTACTGGTGACCACCGAGCCAGTNTTGTCCAGGATGTCAATGCGCCAAGGATCGTAGTGGATTTTTACCGCAGCCTCACTGCTCCTGTAGGTTGTGCCTTCTTCCGTTGATTCGGTCTGCCACGATGTGTCTTTTGGCACGTCTCCCACTAGCATGAGAGAAGTGTCCTCCTTCGGTCTGCGGTTGTTCGTATAGATGCGCAGCCTAATGGTTCTCGGCGTGACAAAGGATAGGGAAAAGGGCAGCTCAGGGTCTTCCACGTAAGCCCTTGGAGGAAACTCCCACGGAGCTGTCTTTTCGAAGGGCGCATTTACTTCACCAAAGGCCAGCCTCACTTTGCGGTGGTATCTATCCCACTTGAGCCTGCCCGTTCCCGTTTTCGGACAGAAGGCCGTTACTCTATTGGCTAGGAAATAGGTGTTTTCGTATTTGAAGAAATCCGACGCAACATCAATTGGTTTGTTGAGCATACCAAATTCAAAATGTCTCATGGTACTCTCCCTTGTTATGAGTTAGCAAGTACTTCTATCCTCGGTTTAGTCCGGAAATCACTTACAAACGATTCTAGCAGCTCTCCCCCTCGATACCACAGAAGCAGACCCCGCCAGGCTGGCACCTCCGCGCGCAGGTTTACCGGTCCGCTGTCCAAGTCAACCCGCACTCTTCCGGAGAAGGGATCAGCAGAACGATTGGTGATTCTGATGAAATCATCTTCAGCGTGCGACACAACGGATACGTGGATTTCCTCGGCTGCCGCACCGGGTTCCTCGGGTGTTACCTCCGCCACAGGCCAGATGTCATTTAGCGCACAGAACCAGCTCATGAATTTGGCAAGGTGGGGCAGTGTTGATACATCGGAGCCCAGCCAATAGGCTTGTCCCTGTCCCAAAGTACGCTTTAGACCTATTGCGGACCCATTCCACAGCGTAGCGGTTATTGTTGTGTTATCTGGACTAGACTGGATTTTCTGCGGTTCCACATGCTGGAATGGGGAGATCTTCACGCCCAGGTAACCAAAACCGTCCCAGGTGATGTTGTGATAGGATGCATGTTCCGTCAGTGCCAGGCCGGGAAACAGTTCTGACTGCAGGACAGTACACCTGTTGAGATTCAGGTCATACTCCGGTAGCTGCGGAGAAAGGAACAGTGTGCCCCCTGCTTTGACGTATTCCACTAGCTTTTTCTGAACGTTGCTTTCCATGAAACTGTAGGCTGGTACAAACAACACGTCATAGGCAAGCATGTCCCCCAGAGTCCAGGTTTGCAGGTCTGCGATCTGGAAGGGGATGTTCTGCGCGATTAATCCTTCGGCCATGTCCGCCAGCCAAGTATTCATGCGCACATTCTTGAACATGTTCAGCAGTTTTGGCTCTTTGCATTGGGTAGACTGGAGCAAGATCTGGGGGTGATTATACGGTGTGTAGTTGCCCAGGAGCACCCCTGACCTTTCCTTAGCCTGGGCCAGGGCTCCCCCGCATTCTCCGCCGCGCCTTTCCAGGAACTGTATGAAGCTCTTGAGGGCATGATAGGCATCGGTTTCTTCTCCAGACTCCGAAATCGGCGCATAGCCTGGGTACGGTTCTGGCACGTTGGATACTTTGATCTCTCCGATGTAACCCGCATCACCCCCGTCCACCACACAGTAGATGTTGATCCCGGCGCACAGCGGCAGCAGCTGGAAAAACAGGAAGGAGAACTCCTCTTCGTTACCCCAACACCAATTGGTTTCTGAGGCGTAGAGTACTTTGTCCTGCTGCACACTCTTCACCAGTTTGGTCCTCACTTCACAGCGGGCGTAGGTCTTGCTGTCATACATGGGATGCTTTTCAAACCAGTAATTGGGGCAAACAGGCAATACATCGGACATCTTGGCGAAATTCGTCGGTGATTCGTTTTCCAGCATGATTAGGTCATGGTAGAGGGGAACCTGCACACCGAAGGCGAGCAGAATGCGACTGTAAGTCTCCAGCACCTTGACTGCCACTTGTTCTTTGTATTCAGCCCAAAGCCTATGCACGCGCCAGTCGCTCAACTCACCGATGACCAGTGAGGTAGGGGGGTTAGGGCAGCCGGGGATCAGCTTCCCATCCGGATGCCTTACTACGAAACTGGCAAATTCATCCACATGTTGGGGTGAGTAACCCCAAGAGAAAGGATCGATGAAGTCCAGGGAACTAAAAGGGAACTCATTGTCCACCTGCACGGCTGCGAGGGCTCCTTGCGTCTGTAGGGGAACAAGGAGCTGTTCAGTGACGGTTCTGTACCATTCTTCCACGTACTTAAGGAAAGTGGGGTGCAGCAGGTCAGGCAGCGCGTAGCCGTCTTCAAAGAAGACCACGTCCCGTCCCAGCGAGTCGTGCATGGCTATTTCCGGGTGCTTCTCCATCAGCCAATCGGGGATTCCCCCGCGGTGGAATTCCGCACAGATGAATGGCCCCGGCTTGATGATCAAGGAAAAACCCAGGGAGGCAGCCAGATTGGCAAAGCCCACAACGTCTCTGCGATCAAGTGTGACCCCAGTAAGATCGATGCCTTCAGCAGTTGGGGCATGATGTCCCCAGGGAACATAGAAGCTCAGTACCTCAACGCCAAGCTCCCTCACCTTTTCCAGCCTTTCCTTCCACTGACCCGCGTTCATCCTGTAATAGGGGAACTCGCCGGAAACAAGGTAGAACGCCGTCTTTTCGCGGGAAAAGGCACGGCCAACAAAGTTCATGTCCATTCTTCTAGTCAACTCCTGTCCTCCTCCTTAGCCTTTTATTGCTCCTGCAGTAAGAGCCTTAACCATGTGTTTCTGAACGTATAGGCTGAACAGCAAAACGGGGATAATCATCATTGTGCCAGAGGCAGTCATTTCTCCCCAGGCGATTTGGTACGATGTGATGGTTTCCGCAATGCTCACCGGAGCCGTCTTGGCCACTGCCGTACTTGACAGCACCAGGGCGTAGGGGAACTCGTTCCAAGACATGATGGCAGAGAAGACGGCCGCGACGCTGATGCCGGGAAGGGCAAGGGGGACGATAATACGCCTGAACACTCCAAGGCGGGAGCAGCCATCGATGCGGCCCGCTTCTTCCAGCTCACGGGGAATGCTCTCCAGGAAACCTTCCACCATCCAGATCACGAACGGCAGCTGGAAAGTCAAATAGCTGACGATGAGTGCAAGGCGTGTATTGTAAAGACCCAAAGTGCGAAACATTAGGTACATGGGAACCATGAACGAAACAGCGGGAAACATGCGGATGGCCAGGATGACAAAGAACAAGGCCTTCGAGCATCTAAATGAGTAACGACTGAAAGCATAGGCGGCCGGAACGCCCAAGGCCAGCGCGATCGTTGTACTCACAGCGGCGATGAATAGGCTGTTAGTAAGCGCTTTGGGAAAAGTCCCCTGCATCACTTTACTATAATTCTCCCCTGTGAACGTTTTAGGAATCAGCGTAGGTGGAGAGGAGAACATCTCCACATATTCCTTGAAGGAGCTGGTAATTGTCCAGTAAAAGGGGAACAGTACAACTACGAGCATTGCCAGCGTGAGCAAAATCACTGCGCCTTTGGCAAAGCGCCTGCGAAGAGCCATGAAATCCCTCCTTCCTTTCCTCGTTAGTCGGCAGGTTTGAACAGTTTGATGGACAGCATGCCGATTACACAGCACACGATCAGCGATATGATGGATAGGGCCGCGCCAGTGCCGAAATTGATGAAAGTAAATGTCTGGCGATACGTGAGCGTTCCGAGCACTTCCGATGCGTTGCCAGGGCCGCCTCCAGTAAGCACATATACGGTGTCAAAGATGCGGAACACATCGGTTGTGCGCACGATAATGGCCACAAGCAGGACCGGGCGCAGCAGGGGCAATGTTATGTAGCGCAAGGTTTGCAGCCATGAAGCACCATCTACCCGCGCCGCATCGTAGGGGTCGGTGGGTAGTGACTGCAGACCAGCCAATAAGATCATCATGACAAAGGGGAAGTTCTGCCAGGTATCCACCAAGATCAGGGAATAAGGGGCCACCACTGGGCTGGACAGCCACTGCACGGATTCAAGGCCCAGCAGATTCAAGAAGTAGTTGAGGATTCCATACTGCTCAGAGTACATCCAGCGCCACTGCAGAGCGATCACCACCGGGGCGATCATCACTGGCGTGCTCAGTAGGCTTCTTATAAACCCGACCGAGTTGGACAGGCTGTTGAAGATAAGGGCCATGGCGAATCCGAGGAGCAGTTGGGCGCCAACGGCTAACAGTGCGAAGCGAAGGGTGTTCATCAAAGCCGTCCAAAAGGAGGGGCTTCCAAAAATGCGTACATAATTCCCAAGCCCTACAAAGGTGGATTTGGCGCTTCCCAGGAGTTTGATATCGTAAAAGCTCAGCCTTACGTTGTACAAGAGTGGGTAAACAACTATGAGCAGCACAGCAAGCACAGCGGGTAGCGCCAAGGCCAATCCGAACGTGTTGGGGGAGACTCTTTCCGATAGATCAGACAAGGTGCCGCGTTTCGCCTTCAAAAACAACCACTCCCTTATCAGTTAGGGGGCAGCGGCTTGCGCCGCCGCCCGCTAGGGTTACTGCATTATGCTTTGGATCTCCCGTGCCGCATCGCTTAGAGCCTGTTCTGCAGTCTTAGTCTGGGAAATGGCAGCAGATACTGCTTCGGCTAAGATGGCCTCGATCTGCGGCCATTCTGGGATCTTGGGAATGACATATCCTACTTCGACGGCGCGTGTCATAATCTGCAGATCCTGCAGGGTTTGAGGATCCAGCTCACCGCTCCCTGCCAGAAGTTCTAGTTCGCTGTAGCGTACCGCCGGTCCAAAAGAGCCAAGCCTGAGGTTGTACATCTCTTCTGGACTAGTGATAAACTTGATCCACTGTTCCGCTTCCTGTTTGTTCCGAGCCGACGTTGGGATTGCCAAACCCCAGGCACCAGCCTGGCCTGTGCTTACTACGTTCTGGGGACAGGGGGCGATGGCGAACTTGCCAACGACCTTGGACTGGGATGGATCCTTGAACATGCTGTAGGCATACTGCCAGTTCATGGTCACTCCAATCTGTCCCTGGAGGAACATGGTGTGGTTGTCAACGTGATCAAAGGAAGCTGCTCCCGGAGGTGCGACTTTGTGCTGATGCACAAGGTCCACAAGTCTCTGCAGGCTGGCGATGCCGTNTGGCGAATGAACGATCACCGAGCCGTCTTCAGCAAAGACGGAGCCTCCAGACTGGTGCAGGGCATCCATGAAGCCCGAGACGGGCACGGGATGCCTCTTGCCCATGACAAATGTACCGTAGATGTCCGGGCGTCCATCTGCGTCCTCGTCAAGCGTGAGGACTCGGGCTGCCTCCAGAAGTTCATCCCAAGTAAGCGGCTGCTCTACAGTTGGCTGCCGCAATCCATACTGCTCAAAAAGATCGGTGCGGTAATACATAATCACAGCTACGGCATATTGNGGAATCGCGTACAACTTGCCATCATAACTCATTGCTGCCAACGGTGAAGGGAGGAAGTCATCCCTCTCGTCGGCAATGAGGTNATCCAACGGTTCGATAAAACCTGCCGCGGCAAACTCTGCCACCCAGGGATGGTCAAGGGCGATGACATCAAAGGCCCCGCTGCCGGACATCAGTTCAATGATCAATTTGCTGCGCTGCTCCTCCTGGGGAAGCTCAATCCATTCGATTTGGATCCCCGTCTGTTCAGTGAACTTCTTCGACAGCTCTTTGTAAACAGCCGGCTCAGGTGCTCCAGCTTGGACAGCGACGGTGATGGTCTTGGCTGCGATTGCTTGGCCGGTAAGCACAAGCAACAGCATTGCAGCCGTGACATACAGCAACAGATGTCTTGATTTTGCCATTCTGTCTCCTCCTGTTTTGATTTGTCACTCGACTAAGGACTCCGCCTGCTAAGCTCTTGCGCGCACCCTCCTTTCGTGCACATGGTGAAAACGCCAACCTACGTGTAGATGGGCGCTTTGAACAGATCATATCCGACTAGAGCACAAGCGCCGATTAAGAAGGCGTCTTCTCCTAAGTCACATAAATGAAGCTCTAAATCTTGTTTATGTTTGGCGAAGAAATGGGAACGGAGCTCTTTCCGCAAACCTTCCAGGATAAACTCTCTGCCGCGGAGGGACTCGCCGCCGAGGATGATGGCCCCCGGATTGAGCAAGTTGACCACATTCCGCAGGCCAAGGCCTAGATTGCTGCCTTGTTTGACGAGGATCTCCCGGGCATACTGGTCGCCCTCGGCTGCCGCTTGGTAGACATCTTCCGGAGTGATCTGCGGAAGAGCGCTCAGCTTTGTTGGAATCTTCATGGCCACCAGCCGTTGCGCTTCACTGACCACAAACTTGTCTGAAGCATACATCTCCAAACAACCTCTCTGGCCGCAGTAGCATGGAACTCCTTCCTGTTGAATGACTGTATGGCCGATCTCACCGGCTCCTCCAAACTCGCCCCGGTACAGTCGGCGGTTCAGCACGATCCCGGCACCCACCCCGGCTCCAACGATTACGCCAATGAAGTTACGGTACTGTGCGCCCACACCACCCCAAATCTGACCCAAGGAGAACACATTGGAGTCGTTTTCCACCAATACAGGGACCTTGAAGGCTTGAGCTATGCGGCCAAATTCATAGTTCTCCCAAGCGAGTATGGGTGAGTGGATCACCAAGTGCTCCTTGCGGTTGACAAGCCCGAAACCGCGATGCCAATCCCCAAGAGCCTGGCTCGCGGACAGTCACCGATAATGGTCTCTATACCCTTGATCAACAGTTCGTTGACGTCATCATTGCTCAGACGCTGCTGGTAGGGCAGGGCTTCCTTGACCACTGGCCGAGCGCTTAAGTTGGACCGGCAAAAGATCAACTTGTCCCGCTCTATCTTGACACCTACCAAATAGCCGAAGTCTTCGTTGAACTTTAGCAAAATCGGCCGGCGCCCTCCACTGGATTCTCCCTTTTCGACTTCATAGACGAGGTTTTCGCTGATCAGCTCCTTCACGATGCTGGTGAGGGAAGACAAACCCAGGCCAGTGTTTTTCGCTATCTGACTGCGCGAAACGCCATCGGAATTGCGGATTTGGTCGATCACAAGGACCCGATTCCATTCCTTCATAAGCGTCTTGTTTACTTTGATCGGCTTCTTGGTCACAGATCTCACCTCGTTCATACGCTCAGGAAAATATGATGAGATGTTTGCGTTATGATAGGATTAAATATTACCGTTATACCTTCAACATAACCATAACATATTTCGCTGAGCGAAACAAGTTGTTGTTGGTGAATTTCCATTCCGACTTGGAAAGGACAGCGTGCCGGCCGAAAGGGGCGTATTAGACCAATACAAGAGGGGAGGTTTGATGAAAAAATTGAGGCACTGCCAACTTTAAAGGTGGCAGTGCCTCTTCTTGCTTTTTGCTTGGTGAGCTGTGGGCTGTTGCAGCGGAGTCGGCTATCCCAACAGCAGCTCCCGCAGTTCCTGGACCGAATCCACAATGGCTGTGGGTTCGTGGGCTTCCAGTTCTTCCCGGGGGCCGTAGCCGTAGGTGACTCCGATCACATCCAGGCCGTTCGTTTTGGCGCCCACGATGTCGAACTTCCGATCCCCAATCATCACTTTATCCTCTGGGCCGCCTTCCAGGCGTTTTAGGACCGTGGCGATGACCTCACCCTTGTTGGTCCGCCTGCCATCCATGTACGAGCCCACCACCAGGTCTTCCTGGAAGAACTGGTCGATCTTGAGGTACTCCAAGGTTTTCAGGGCATAGGACGTCACTTTAGTGGTGGCGATGGCCAGAGTCTTGCCTGCCTTGGTGAGATCTGCAAGCAGCTCTGGGATGCCAGGGTAGATTACGTTTTGGTAGAAGCCCTGGTCGTGGTAGTACTGCCGGTAGAGGCGGATCACCTCAGCTGTCTTTTCATCGTCGAAGCGATAGTGCTGCTTGAAGGAGTCGGTCAGCGGGGGGCCGATGAAAGTCCGCAGGATTTCCGGGTCACCCTCGATTCCGTAGTGTTTTAAAGCCAAGGCCAGGGAGCCGATGATGCCTTCCCCTGGGTCGCTGAGTGTTCCATCGAGATCAAAGAGAATGTACTTACGTTCCTTCATGCAATCCTCCGTAGATTGTTTTTGCCATGATCTTATCATAGTCCGGCATAGTTTGCACACGGGGAAAGGATTTCTGCCCGGCTAAGTGAAACAATGAAGGGGACGGCCTCCAAGGCGAAGCTGTCGGAAGAGCTGAAGGAAAGGAATGGACCCCATGCGGAAGTGGAAGGTGCTCAGCAGGATTGTGGATGCAGGTTTGGTTGCGGTGGTGCGGGCGGATAACCTAGACCAAGCCAAGCGCATCGCAGAAGCATGCTACAGGGGGGGAGTAGCCGCCATCGAGATCACGTACACGGTGCCGGGGGCTACCAAGGTAATCGAGGAGCTGGCAGCTACCTACGAGCCGGAGGAAATGATCATCGGCGCCGGCACCGTGCTGGATCCTGAGACGGCAAGGATCGCCATCCTGGCCGGAGCCCAGTATGTGGTCAGCCCCTCTTTGAACCTGGAGACCTTGAAGCTGTGTAATAGGTATCAAGTTCCCTGCATGCCGGGGATTAGTGATGTCCAGTCCGTTATCTCCGCGCTGGAATACGGCGCCGATATCGTGAAGCTCTTTCCCGGGGAGCTCTACGGCCCCAAGGCCATCCAGGCCTTCAAAGGGCCCATCCCCCAGGCGCTCTTCATGCCCACGGGCGGCGTGAGCTTGGACAATGTGGAAGAATGGATCAAGGCAGGCGCCGTGGCAGTGGGTGTGGGCGGCAGCCTGACAGGTGGTGCCAAAACAGGGGATTACGCAAGCATCGAGGCCCTAGCTAAACAGTTCATCATAAAGATCCAGAAGGCTAGACGTGAGGGATAACAACCCTGGATGGGGAGGGAGAGGTACCATGAGCAGAGTGTCCATCGCGGTAGTTGGGGCGGGTAACAGGGGACAGGCCTATGGACGGTTTATCAGTCAGCACCCCGCTGAAGTCTATGTGACGGCCGTAGCGGAACCGCATCCAATCCGCCGCACAAGGTACGCAGAGGAGCATCAGATTCCAGAAGAAAACCAATTCGAGACCTGGGAGGACCTGCTGGCCCAGCCGCGGCTGGCAGACGGCATTATCATTGCCACCCTGGATGATCTCCATGTGGAACCTGCCATCCAGGCCATGGAGAAGGGTTATATCATCCTACTCGAAAAGCCCATCGCCCATACTTGGGAAGGAATGCGGCTGATCGCCCAAAAAGCTCGGGAAACCAACGCCACGGTGCTGGTCTGTCATGTGTTGCGTTATACCAACTTCTATCGCAAGCTGAAAGAACTTCTGGATGCCAAGGCGATTGGCGAACCCCGCTTTGTGGATCATGTGGAGGAAATCGGCTTCTATCATTTTGCCCACAGCTACGTCCGGGGCAATTGGCGGAACATGCAAGTTGCCGCTCCCATCATTTTGGCCAAGACCTGTCATGACCTGGATCTTTTCTACTGGCTGTTCGGGGCCAAGTGCCAGACTATCTCGTCCAACGCTTCCCTGGTGCACTTCACCGCCCAGGCTAAACCGAAAGGGGCGGGGGAGAGGTGTATAGACTGTCAAATCGAGCCCCGGTGCCCCTATTCGGCCAGGAAGATCTATATCAACGATAACGACGGGTGGCCGGTCACGGTTGTCACTGAAGATCTGTCCTTCGCGGGAAGGTACAAAGCTCTGCAAGAAGGGCCCTACGGACGCTGTGTATACAGCTGTGACAATGATGTGCCGGATGTGCAGACCGTATCGCTGAAATTCAGCGGCAACCTGGAGGTCAACATGGCCTTGACCGCCTTCTCCAGCGAGATCAACCGCAGGACCCGCATCTACGGCACCCACGGAGAGTTGAGCGCGGACTTCGCCCAGGGGATCATTGAAATCAAGCGCTTTGGCGCAGATACACAGGTGATTTCTGTATCCAGCCTAGCCGGCGGGCACGGCGGAGGAGATGTAGGCCTCATGCACGACTTTGTGCACCTGTTGAAGGGCGAGGGCGGCCAGGAGGGCCTGACGTACTTGGAAGACTCCCTAGAAAGCCACATCATGGCCTTTGCGGCAGAGCAGGCCAGGCACGAACAGAGGGTCGTTGATGTGAATGAATGGAGGAGCAGACGCTAAAGAGTGCAGCAAAAACGCCTGCACCTCAACGTCCGCAGGCATTCCTGTCCCGCATAAGCATTCTGCGATGCCATCCAACGTGTTAGCTGAATCTGCCTTGCTAGCCAGCCTGGTTAAGCCCATCAACATCAGGCGGCTGTATGTGGATAAAGAACATGCCAAGGCGGCTATTGCAGTCACTAGAGGCCTAACAAGGGGGAACGGCTACAATGGACAGGATTTGTGACAATGTGGCTTATGTAATAGGCAGAATCAAAGAGCTTTGGGGCGAAAAGCCTGGGAAAAAGGCCCTGCAGAAGGTCGTGTTCAGAAGATAAAGGGTACGAAGTATTCTGAGGAAGAGATTGAAGCCGCGTTGGATGAGTTTCCGTACTTCGGTAAGCACATCTAGATAGTCACATAAGTTGATCTAAAAGGCCAGGACTACACTTCCTGGCCTTTCCGCTTCTAGTTTGGTGCCCTTTTCAGGGCCACAAACAAGCTGTGGGACAGGAATCCTGCGCAGGTAGCAAAGGCTGCCCCTGTCTTCACCCTGCCCGTCTGGGCGTCAATGGTTTCGCAGGCGATGTCATTATCCAGCTTCTGCTGCGAGCAGCTTCTCCATGGCCTGTTCCGCATTTCCCAAGAGCAGCTCATAACACAAACTCAGAACCCACGGGTAGGGAGCGTGCTCGCAGGCTGGGGCGCTGAAACGGCCCGTGGTGTAATCGGGGTTGTGGCTGGAGTGGATCCAAGCCACCGTGTTTCGATACACCGGGTCGTCTTGGGAACAGAAACCGTAATGGGCAAGTAGCTGCAGGCTGCCTGGCGGTTGATCCAAAAGCTGCACCTGGCCATCATCGTTTACGGCCCAGGCATACATGGGGCCCAAGGGCCCTTCCGTAATGCACACTGCTTGGATGCGCTCCTTCAGAGCCCCGCTTTTAAGGAGCAGCTGTTCAGCTCGGTGGGTCTGGCCCTGGTGCTCAAAAATCTGCGCGATCACTTCCCAGGCCTTGCAGACCAGGGCATTGTCATAGGTCAAGTAGGGATAATCCACCGGATCATCGGTGGGTGAGAGGAAAGTCTTATACAGCCCCAACTCTCCCCGCCAGGCCTCCAGCTTGCCTAAGCAATCCTCGCTGGCCTGCACCACTTTTTCGTCTACAAAGCCCCAATCTCCAGTTTCCTTCAGATAGCCGTCTAGGGCAATGAACCAGGAGCAGAGTTCATCCAGCTCAAAACCTGGGTACAATTCGGTGCCGTCGATGTAGAGGGCATGATTGGCCAAGTTGCGCCAGTAGCGGGTGAGACCCAGGGTTAAGTACTCCCTGGCAGCCTGCGGATCCAGGTGCAGAACGCCGGGGAAAGCCCAAAGATACGCGTCCCGGGCCCAGAAAGCGGCGCTCACGTAGTATCTGGGACTGCGTGTGGTCATCAAGACAGTATTCTCCGTGTCTATGCATTTGGCCCGGGCGAAGAAGTAGCTGTAAAAGCCGTTCAGATTGCAGAGGTAGCCAGTTCTGCCGCGACCTTCTTTGACGGGGCGCTTCTTCTGCAGCCATGCTCTATGCCTGTTCAGAAGGCTTTCCCAGCCGTGCCGCTGCAGGTCCACAACGCAGGTGCTGGCACCGTCCGCTTCTCGATTTACCGCCGCGTAAAGGGCCAGCGGGTAGTCTGCACCGGGTTGGAGAGACACTGATTGGTGCAGGCTGAAGCGCAGCGGTTGGCCCGTCTGCTTGATTGTCTCTTCCTCGGTTTGGCTCCCTTGGATTTCCCACTGGCACTTGGCTAAAGGCTCAGAGAGCCCAACAGACCAGGCGGCCGCGGGTAGGCCTGTGCGGTGTTCAAAGGTTAAGGTGCGGGTCCACCTATTGTACCAGCCGACGTTATGCCCCAGCGACCNTCTGGTCCTGAAGGCGGTGAAGGCCGTGTTCTCCCAGCTGGCCTGCCAGCCCAAGGTAAAACTAAGGGGAGTTTGACCCGTGTTGGTGATGCGGAGGAGATAGACAAAACCNCGGAAACCATCGGGGCAGAAGATAGTGCCTTCCAGCCTGAAGTCCTCTCCCAACAGCTGGAAATGGGGAATCCAGTCATCTAGTCTGTCCCATTTCAGCTGGGAGAACCCCACTCTTTGACCCTGGACGCTCAGGAAGGGAGCGAGCAGGGGCTCATCTTGTCCCCGGAACTCCACCATGCCCTTATGGTGTTCGCTGATCACGTTAAAGCTCTCCACCTGGCCCCACTGATTCAGCTCCGGCAGGGCAATCCACTCGTTGCCCACGGGGAAGTAGAGCATCTCCTCTCTGATGGTTTCGGGAACCGTCAAGATCTTCGCTGTCACCCCGGCCACCCTTTCCCTCTCGTTTTGCCCCACCACTTCGAGGTCACAGGGGCAAGATCCCCTTCCATATGCACCTTGAAACTCCTTCCCAGCAGGTGCGGGTGACGAAGTCACGGTGTATCAAGGAAGCTGAGTAGGACATTTGGTAGCAGGGGGTTTGGCTTCCCAAGGCGAAATAGTGTTTGTAGAATATGCTCGATAAGTGAGGCTTGGTAGATGCTGCGTGAATTGACGCTGGAAAACTTCAAAGCATTTAGGCAGCGTGCAGTGATGCCCATGGCTCCCATCACATTAATTTTCGGGGAGAACAGCGCGGGTAAGAGCTCTATTCTGCAGTCGCTGGCCCTGCTGAAGCAATCGTGGGAGCAGCTCCCGAGAGACCAGTTCCTGCTGTTTAAACCTCGCCATCCCATTGTGGATCTGGGCAGCTATGCGGAGGCGGTTTACGGACACGATGCGGAACTGCCCATGACTTTTGGTCTTGCCGTCTCCCAGGAACAGCAGGTTCATCGACTGGAGTTTGAATTCCGCCACGATCCGGAGACGACGAACGCCCGGTTGGTCGGGGCCGCCATTCCCCTCAATGATCAGGAATACCTAGCACGCTATACCTGGGTAGATGCGATTCCAGACGAGCGGCTGCGCAGTATGGATGCCGTTGTCTATGGTTTCGAAGGCATTGGCGCCGCCGGGGCCCTGCGGGGCAGTGCCCTCACCCAATCGGAGTTTCACTGGAAGAGGGCTTACGATTCCCTCAAACAGAGCCTGCCCCGGCTGAATACGGCCATTGAGAACGACTACGGCGATGACTTCGTGGGTGTGGGCTTTGACATCGAGACCGGCCAATTTGCTGGGGACATCCCCCGCATGCTGGAGTTTCTGCGCATGCCCAGGCCGATCCGGGAGGGTCGGTGCACATCAAGGACTACATCGCTTGGATCACCTCGTGCTTCCTGGATTCTGTGATTGATTTGGCTGGGCTCTTTAGGCCCACCTTTGTCCTGGGCAGCCTGCCCATGGCCCAGTCTGCCAACCCCAACGAACTGCTCATAGGCGGCTGCGCAGCCCTGCGCAATCTGCTGGCCAGCCTAGTGCCCTTGGGCCCCGTGCGCTCTGGCCCCAGGCGGTGGTACGAGCAGTACAGCGTGTCCGTGAACCACGTGGGTTATGAGGGCAGTTACGCGCCCCAGCTGCTCCTTACCGCAGATGACGATCGGGAGCAGGTGAATTATTGGCTGGATAGGCTTGGCATCGGCTACGAGATCGCCCTGGAGCCCCTGACCCCAGACCTGTTCGCCGTCAAGCTCATTGATACCAGGAGCAGTGGCAAGATCGAAGTGAGCATGGCCAACGTGGGCTATGGGGTGAGCCAGGTGCTGCCCATCATTACCCAGAGCCTGATCTCCAAAGGGGCCTTGATCACCGTAGAGCAGCCGGAGCTGCATATTCATCCCAGGCTCCAGGCAGAGCTGGGCGATCTGTTTGCTGCAGGGATCAAACCTCCTTACAACAACCAGTTCATCATTGAAACCCACAGCGAGCATTTGATTCTAAGGCTGCAGCGTTTGGTGAGAACAGGCGTCTTAACTCCTGACCAAATCTCAGTGCTGTTCGTGCTGCGGGGCAAGGAGGACAGGGGTTCTGAAGTGGTTCGGCTGCGCCTAGATGAAGAAGGAGACTTCATAGACGAATGGCCAGGGGGCTTTTTCCCCGAGCGCCTCAATGAACTATTGTAGGAGACTGCCGCATGATTATTTCGCTCATCCTAGATCCTGCTGTCATGAATGAAGAGCATTTCGAAGGAATTCATGGCTATCGCTCCAGTGTACATGCTGTGTTTAAAGGGCTGAAGAAGAACGGAGTTCTGGTCGTTGATTCCCAGGGGATTCTCCAAAAGGAGCTGGCGGAATCCATCAAGGGTTTGCCGCCGAAGTACCGGTATCAACTGCTGGAATATTATACGCAGCTGCTGATGAACAAAAAGAAACGCATGATTCAGCTCAACGCCCAGGGTTCCAAGGGTGGGGTGCTGGGCATCATCTCCAGGCTCAGTGATCTCCATGCTGTGGATGCAGTGTGTGTCAGCCAGGGGGTTCTTGACGGCGGCGCGAGCGTTCCCGCCAACGCCCTGCCCATTGCCCAGTATGCAGACAGTGAAGTGGAACTGCTCAGAGACAGATTTTACTCCGAACTGCCACCCCTCAATCAGCTGTCCATGCGTGAGGTGCGGGATTGCTTTGAGCGGGCCGTGCGTTACTGTAAGTGGCTGCGCTTTTACGACAAGCAGATCGGCAAGGGGAATAACCTGGAGGGCTTTTTCAGGGGGATTGACTTCATCCTCACCATCTGGAAGAACAGCCACGTTGTGCCCAAAGAAAAGCCTGAGGTGCAGATCATTACTTCTACTTGCCACTACCTGCCTCGGGAATGTGAGGAACCCCTTGATGTCTGGGAGGAAAAGAATAGGGAGAACCAAAGCGCCATCAAACGTGTGCAGGAACGTCTCATTGAGCCCCTGCAGAGGAAGTACAGTGATTGGCAGATTGGGCTGCGGGTAAAGAACGTGCACCCCGATCTCTTTCACGCCCGTTATCTCCACGGGCAGTTCCTCATCCTCAACCTGGAACGGGGGTTTGACTTTATCAGGGGCAGGGACTATGAGGAGTGTGCTGTATGTACCCGTAAACGCAGCTGTGACAGCTGCCCGGTGGATGTGAGCTGTGCAGCAAGTCCCTTAACCATCAGAAGCGCCGATGCCGAGCATCTAGCCAAGCTCTGGCAGCTGCCCGATTATCCTTTGGAGTAAAACGTGTAAAGAACCGCGAAAAAGGCGGTTCTTCCCTTGTCGGGACATTTTTGTATGGTATAATATCCGTGTGGCAGAAGACGAACTTTCCTTTACAGCAGGATAAGTTCGTTTTTTTGCCCGTTAGCGGACTTTGACAAGTGAACAGCTGTGCAGTTTTGCACTAGAAATCGAGGGGAGTGTTGATTATCAGCAATCACAAAAGCCGCGCTGTGGTGGAAGTTTCCCGATCCCAACCGGACAAGCCGGTTACTTGGGAAGAGATCCAAAGGGACATGAAGTCCCTGGTGGGAATGGAACCAGTCAAAGAACAGCTGCTGCAGATTGCTCGCACCCTTACCAACATCAAGGAACACCAAGAACGCCATGGTCTTAAGCTGCCCCCGCTGCACTTTCTAGTGGAAGGACCTACGGGAGGCGGTAAGAAGCGTGTTGCCCAGATTCTGGGTAAACTACTGCGCTACTATGGGCTGGCAGAGGGACCCCTACATGTGGTCACGCCGCAAAACATCGATGAGCTGCCGGAAGTGTCTTCCGCATCGCCCATCTACGTCCCGCTCCTTTCCAGATTGATTCCCGACGAACGGCGCTCCAGCAAGCCCATGGCTTCCATGGCTGCCCTCTTGTGGTTCCATCTAGAACTAGTCGCAGATCAACAGAGCATCATCCTGGGCGTTGACCCCCGCCTAGGAGGGGAGTTCTTAGAGACGGTGGAGTTTGCCTCGGAGATTCAGCTGAAGGTAAGCATCCCCGCATATACCTGGGCAGATTACCTGGCCTATGCCCGCAAGCGCGCTGCTGCCAGCAGATTTAAGCTGAGCCAAGCCGCCGTTGAGCAGTTTCGACGCTGCTTGGCAGAAGAACAGCAGGCGCCGGATTTTCTGCATATGATTACCGTGCAGAAACTGGTTGATCGGGCCATTATGAACTACTACATAGACCCCGGCCAAGATGCCCCCGCTGGCAGGCAGTACGCTGCCCTGCAGCCGCAGCACTTCAGGCCCCGCCAGCTGATCCAGGTGAAGCAGGAAATCCAGCGGCCCAAGGATGCCTTGGCGGAACTTAGTTCCCTAGTAGGCCTCAAGGAAGTGAAGGAGCGGGTGAGCCAGCTCATGGCCTTGGTCAACCTGGAGAAAAGGCGCCGGGAACAGGGACTGCCGGCTCAGCCCATCATGACCCACATGGCCTTCTCCGGTTCACCGGGTACCGGCAAGACCACCGTGGCCCGTCTGGTGGGACAAGCCCTGAAGGAACTAGGTGTACTGAACAAGGGGCACCTGGTGGAGGCGGCCCGGGAGGATCTGGTGGGCCAGTACGTGGGCCACACGGCGGCCAAGACCGCTGAAGTTGTGGAGAAGGCCTTNGGCGGAGTACTCTANATCGATGAATGNTACAGCCTCAACGGCGGCCACAACGTGGANTTCGGCAAAGAAGCGGTGGCCACCTTAGTNAAGAAGATGGAGGATGCCCGTGATAACCTCACCGTGATTTTCAGCGGTTACGGGCGGGAGATGGAAGAGTTTCTGCAGATGAACCCAGGCTTAAGATCCCGCATCCAGTTTCAGATCCATTTCCCTGACTACTCNGCCCAGGAGCTCATGGAGATTTTCCTCAAGCTCTGCCAAGATGAGGGCTATGAACTGGAGCCGGAAGCGGCTCGGGAGCTGGAAACCCTGCTCCAGGGCCTCCACGAGAACAAGCAGGATAATTTCGCCAACGGGCGCTTGGTGCGCTCCTTGTTTGAGCGGTCCAAGCTCGCNTTAGCNGCCAGAGTGTGGAAGAAGCCCGAGGCCACCTCTTTGAGNNTGCTCCTGCCGGAGGATATCAAAGGCTTGACCAGCTACGAGGANGTGGCCCGGGGGCTCAGGGCCCACAGGAAAATCGGCTTTCAGGCGGTGGGCGCTTAGCTCAGCCAAGCTAATCTCAAAAGACTG
>JGI24708J26588_10001296_pt1 | contig 19792 bp, 17 predicted proteins | sample BioPla1DNA2_FD_26588 | JGI IMG/M metagenome (IMG submission 26588) | reverse complement strand
CTGTAGCCCCTCTTTTGTGGGGCGACTTGTAATACTATATCAAATTTAATCTTGCTTGTCAAGGATTTTTGAAATTTATTTTTAATTCTTTTTTCAAATATTTTGTATGTCCTCCTACCACCTCAATTAATATGTTGATTTTTGTTGAGGTGGTAGGTTTCCTACTATAGCAAATTTTATAAAAAGAGTCAATGGTTTTTAACTTCATCTATTTTCTTTTTACAAGCTATAGTTATTTCATCATTAGGATTAATCGCCAATGATCTGTCCACATATATCTGTGATTTTTCTAGATCACCAAGTTCAAGATATGACATTGCTAAATTACATAAAATCTCATTATTTTCTCCACCTAAATCAATAGCCTTATAAAAATACTCTATAGCCTCTTCTAACCTTCCCATTCCACCATAAGATAATCCTAGCTCTACTATTGTGTCCATTTGATCACTCTTTAATTCCAAAACTTTTTTAAAGTATTTGATAGCCTCTGGAAAAGCATTTAATTGTCTGTAGCCTAAGCCAATAAAGAACATTAAGTTCCACCATGTTTTATATCTTTCCTCTAGTTCCATTAATAAAGGTAATCCTTCTCGTGCTCTTCCTTCCAATATAGCTTCATAGCCTTTTTCATATTGTACCATGTCTTCTAATTGCAATAAAAGTCCCCTAATATGTTCTTTAAGATCTTCTTCCAGTTCTAATTTTAAGGCCTTTCCCCAATGGATTTTTGCCTTATTGAATTCTTTATTATCCTTATAAATAAATCCTAAATAATAATAAGCAAGACCTTGTTTATTATCCATATCTAAAAGGGCTTCTAATTTATCTTTGGCTTCATTAGTGAAGATAGTATATGTTTTGTTTTTGTTTAAAAGTTCCTTATCTCTATATTCTAAGAGTGCTAGGGAGTAATTTAACAAAGCCTTAATATTATATGGATTTAATGAGATTAAGGCCTTTAAGAAGATAATACCTTCAATAAACTGAAATTTTTCTAAAAACCTTAGACTTTCTATTAATATGTATTCTTCAATTTTAGGATCAACCGCATATAGGAATTTAATATATTCGTCCCTATATTTAAATACAGGGTCCACACCTAATAAATAGATCATTCCCCTAGTTATAATATTAATGGTTAAAACCTCATCTTCTTTTCTAGTTTTAATATTATAAGCTAACTCTTCTGTTATTATAGGTACATCTAGTCCTTTAGAAGGTAGTTTATAGGTCTTTATATTTAATTCTGTATCATGTTTTAGTTCAACGAATGATAAATCCTCTGTTTTTTTTAATAAATAATCATCTATAAGAAACTTCATTGCTGGCCTCCATAATTTTATTAATTGGAGTTTTTTAAACTAAAACTCCCTCATAAATAATCTTTTTCTCCTATTACTAGTGCTTAATATTTCAAATAAATAACCTCGGTAAATCATCGTAAATGAAAATATAATTTGTCCTACAAAGTATAAAATTAATGTTCTAGGTCTAAAAAAAGTAAATTCAAATTGAATATAATAATTAAATACACTGCTTAGAAAATTCCCTGTAAATAAATACAAAGCCCCGGCTAAAATAATATTAGGTATAAACCATTCTATCCAGTTATCTCTGATAAACTCTATAGTATAAGTAATAGATTCCCAAGGGTTGTAATGTTTTTGATACATTACTTCGGGTAGAGCATTTACCAAAATAATAGCTAAAAAATTCAAAATTACACCCAATCCCATAGGATAATAACCCCTACTAAAAATAGGCATAACTAGGGTATTTATAATTAATGATGCAACCCATCCAATGAAGGAAATACCCCATACTTTTCTTAAATATATTCCAAAACCTTCTTTGAAATCCTGGAGGTCAAATTTATTCCTACTGATAATACAATTTATAAGATATAGATAGTTAGAAATTAATGCACTAGTACAAACCACTAATACAAGTCCTGCTAATATCCAAAAATGTGGCAATAATATATATAGTATAATTGTTGCCAAGCTATAAAATAATCCTGTAAAAATAATTAACCAGTTGTCCTTTAGACTATTTATTGCATTTTTACTAACCTTTTTATTAGTGTAAAGAATATCTTTTAATATATCCAATTTTTATCACCCTTTATAATATTAATACATTATATAATAAACTTTTATATAAATTCAATAGTCGGCAGCCTAAAATACCTACACTGTTCAATAGCTTTATTTTCTATATTATAATCAAATAATAGAATTGTTTCATCTTTATTGATGTTATTTAATATTTCGGGCTTCTCCTCTAATAATATCACATTGTAATCAAAATGTTGAAAATATACCTTTTTAATTATTTCTTTCGCAGGTAATTCCATGTATTTAGGAAGATATTTTTTTAAGTTTTCAATTTCCTGCAAAAATTCGTGACATTTATTTTTAAAATTATTTGGAAATGGTGTATAAAGAACTCCTGGTAATGAAGTTGTTTTATTGTGTTTTATATAGTCAAATTTTAATACTTCCTTTATAACCTCGGATTTTTCAAATCCTTTATAAGAATAAAATTCTAAAAGAATTTCATATAGCTTATTCCTACTATGGGAAAGGTGATGATATCCTAGGGCCTCCCAGTATTCCCATAAGTCTTCAAAGAATTTGAAACTACTATCATAAAAATTTTCTAATATAATTTCAACAGTTGAGGCAAACATATTACTATTCCAATAAACTTCTACCATTTCTTCCATTCCCTTTAACTTGACAATCTCCCCATATGACATAGCATCACTTTCTAGTACTTCATAGGGAGGTTTGTCATCATAGATATATTGATACTGTGATGAATCCCTCCTAATACCTGAACCCTTTAATAGTTTTAAAAATCCTATTTGTAATTTTTCTGGTCTTAATGTGAACACATCATCAAAGGACTTTCTAAAACTAAAATAATCTTCTCTTGGCAGCCCTACAATTAAGTCTAAATGTTGGTGAATATTTTTACCCTTAGAAATCCTTTTAACAACGGAACCTAGTTTATCAAAATCCATTTGTCTTTGGATATCTTTTAAAGTCTCCTGGTTTGTGGACTGGACCCCTATTTCAAATTGAAATAGCCCTGTAGGAACAGTGCTTAGAAATTCCAACATATCTTCCTCTATTAAATCCGCAGTCACTTCAAAATGGAAATTAGTTTTGCCTTTATTAATTGCTATGATATGCTCCATGATTTCCATAGCATAATCTTTCTTTGCATTAAAGGTTCTATCTACAAATTTAACTTGTTGTACTCCTTGATCAACAAGGTATTTAATTTCCTCCTTAACTATTTCTAATGGTCTAAATCTCACTCCCCCTGAGGTGGAAGATAAACAGTATTGACAATTAAAAGGACAGCCTCTTGAGCTTTCATAATAAACAATTTTATTTTTATCTATTATTTCGTCTTTATAGGGAAAAGTTATTTGCTCCATCTCTGGGACTATTCCAACTTTATTATTTATAAAAATTTCTCCCTTTGCACGAAAGGCCATTCCTGGAATTTGGGAATAATCTTCGTTATATTTCAGGTTTTGTATCAATGTTTTAAAGGTTTTTTCACCTTCTCCCATTATAATCATATCTATAGCATCATTTTCCTGCATGATTTTCTCCGGTGAAAAAGATACCTCAGGCCCACCAAATATTATAGTTATATGAGGCATAACCTTTTTTAATAATTTAGCTATTTCATGTATCATCTCTATATTCCAAATATAACAAGAAAACCCAATAACATCTGGCTGGATTTTGTATATTTCTCNTAATATATATTCCTTTCTCTGGTTAATAGTGAATTCNACNAGATTAANATTNTCTATTACATCTACTACACTATTTTTTAAATATCTAATAGCTAAATTTGTATGTATGTATTTGCTATTCAATGTTGTTAATAATAATTTCATTCTAATATCCTTCCTTTTTTTATCCATTTCCACAACTTATAAACATTATAACATAGATTATAACTAGTATATAAATTGTTTTTATTTTACATTTTCAAAAAATCTATTGTATTGTTATGGTTTTTTCAATATAATGCTTATATGTGCGAAGATACTTTAATGAAAGATGGTGGTTATTTTGTTACCTCAAAGCCATATTATTATAGCAAGGCAAATTTATAAAAATATAGATAAAAAATTAAATATTAAATTAGATAAAACCCAATTGATTTATGGTAGTGTTAAACCAGATATACCCTTGTATTTATCAGGTATACCACACTTCAAACCACAATCTTTTAATTATATCTGCAATAGAATATATGAGCTTTCCCTTCAACCTTTATCTAATAACAGAGAATTTATTAAATACCTTTCAATGGAAATTGGTATTGTAACTCATTATATTGCTGATTATTTTTGTGTTCCTCATAATGATAGAAGCACTTATAAAAATCATTTTTTTAACCATTTTACCTATGAATCTAATCTTCATAAGGAATATAAATCTTATATTGACAGTATTGACATTTCTAGGAATTTATTTCACTTGGATAATAATAGTCTCCATTCAATAAAATCCTTAATAGATGATCTTCATGATATATATAAATCAAAGGGTGAAAGTTTTAAAAATGACGTAGTAAGTTCTATCGAGGCCTGTGTCCTTGTAGGACTGCATATTATTTACAATAGTAAATCTAATCTAAAGTATAGCCTAGCTGCTTAATATGATATTTAATATAAGATCTTTAAATAAAATGCTTGTTTTTTAGGCATTTTATTTTTACATAAAAATAATTGCAGCTTTTTAAAGGTTTTTTGATAATATTGTCGAAATAGATATTCATTATGTCGTTTTATAAAGGGGAGATGAATCATGGATGAATTTGCTAAAATATCAATAGAAGAAATTTCAAAAGGTGATATGCTAATGATTATTAAAGCCCTTGAATATACAGGAGAAAATACAAAAATCTCCTCTTTTATTGAACTTAAAGATGCTATAGTACAGCAACTTTGTTTATTATCCAATACTAATGAAGAGGAATTTATTAACTATCTAGAAAAAAATTTTTAAAGCTAAAGGAGGCAGTTCTTTACTGTCTTCCTTTAGCTTTAACAAAAGTATAAATTCCGGACCTTGTCTCTAATAATAGTTGTATATGGTGTAAGGTTTCAATTTTATCGTTAACCTTTGCTGTCCCTAGTATATTATGTTTTATAATATCATTTTTTTGAAGATCAAATAAATTTATCGTATCCTCTTTTTTTTCATAAGGAGTTCTATTAATTTGAAAATTTCTTAGCTTAAACAGATATTTTCCCATATCCCTAATAAATTTTTCCTCTTTTAATAAATTTTTTATACCGAAATCCTCACTATTCATTAATCCCCAAAGACTATAAGCAATAGTCAAAACTTCTTTAATATCTTCATTGGGTATATTATTTAAAAAGATTTCTTCTCTTTGTTCCAATTTAAAAAATATATCTAGTGCATAAACCAGTACTCCCTTGCAATCCCAATTCAACATTATTATTTCTTTGTCATTAGCTAGTAAATCCAATGTCATAAGATAATCTATTTTTTCCTTTTCAAATTGAATTTTATATTTTCTGGTTAAACCACCTGTAATTCCATGATTTAATTGATTTAATTGTAAATGAATCAGATATTCTTTTAACCCCTGAATAAGTTCTTCCTTTTCTGATACATCCCTTTCTAATATAAGATGTACAGTTCTTAGTAAAATTAAACCCGTTAATACAACTCTAGGATGTCTATTTAAATAAATTAGGTTTTTATATGTCTCTTTTTCAGCTCCATAATAATTTTTATTTACCATGGCAATAGGCAATATCCGGCTAGTGCCTTGACCCCTTACATCATCCCAATAAAATTTATCTCTATAGAAATTTTTGTTTCCCAGTTTTTCTAATACATTACTTGGGTTTCCATGTCTATAATGTATCCATAACTTTAGTTCTTCAAAATAACGCGGGTAATCAATGGCATTTTCAAAGTTCTTAGCAGAATCTAAAAAGGATTTTATAGTTATAAGCATAAGTTCTGTTATATAACTATATTGTCCTTTCGGCTTTTTTACCATCAAATCTTTATCATAATAATATGTGAAGTCATTTAATTCTTCCACCGTAATATCAGTATTTTCCTTTAAAAAACCTAGGGCATCTCCATAGACAGCCCACAACAATCCATTTGTAATCCTTTCTTCCACTCCCAATTCTTATCTCCCCTTCTATCATAATTGTCCCTTGAATAAAAATATAGGATAAATAGTAACATCATTCTATCCATCCTATACTTTGTTCTACTGTATTTGTAATAGCAAGGCCTTCCTGTTTACATTTTTTCTGGTGCCTTTATTCCTAATAAATTTAGACCTACACCTATTACTTCTTTAACAGCATAAACTAATGCTAATCTAGCTCTTTTTATGCCTTCATCATCTACCAATACAGGATGATCATGATAAAATCTATTAAAGGCTTGGGCTAGATCAACTATATGTCTGGTTATTATGGATGGCTCATTCTTTTCTTGTGCATCTAAAATACTTATAGGAAACTCTTCTATTTTCTTAATAACTTCCATAGTTATATCATCTGTCAAATGTAATGGGTTTATCTCATAATCAATTTCAATACCAGCTCTTCTAAGCACACTATTAGCCCGTGCAAATGTATATTGTACATAGGGTCCAGTTTCCCCTTCAAAGTTTAATACTTTTTCCCATGAGAAAGTATAGTCCTTAATACGATTATTTGAAAGTTCTTGGAATATCACAGCCCCTACTCCTACATCTTCTGCAACTTTGTCTAAGTTCTCAATATTTGGATTTTTTTCTAATATAATCTCTCTAGTTTTTTCTATAGCTTTTTTCAAAACATCTTCTAAAAATACCACTCTTCCCTTTCTAGTGGCAATAGTTCCTTCCTCTAACCTTACTAGACCAAATGGAACATGTATACAGTCCTTTGCCCATTCAAAGCCCATGATTTCTATAATTTTAATCCATTGTTGGAAGTGTAAGTTTTGTTGAGATGCTACAACATATATATTTTTATAAAAATCATAGGTCTCTTTTCTATATATGGCAGCAGTAATATCTCTAGTAATATAAAGAGTGGATCCATCCTTTTTCCTAATCAGGGCTGGTGGTAAATCATAGGCTTCTAAATTAACTATATCTGCCCCCTGGGATTCCTCTAAAATATCTTTTTCTTCCATTAATTCTAAAATTCCAGACATTTTATCAGAATAAAAACTTTCTCCAGCTAAAGAATCAAAGGAAATACCTAGCATTTTATAAACTCTATCAAATTCTTCTAAACTTACCTCTCTGAACCACTTCCATAGTTTAAGAGCCTCTTCGTCACCTTCCTCAAGCCTTTTAAACCACATTCTGCCTTCTTCTTCTAAGTTTGGATCTTTCTCTGCCTCTTCATGGAATTGAATATATAATTTTAATAGGCTTGGTATAGGACTTTTTTTGACCTCCTCTATATCTCCCCATTTTTTAAAAGCAACAATTAATTTTCCAAATTGTGTCCCATAATCTCCTAAATGGTTTATAGCAATAGTATTAAATCCTAAAAATTTATAAATCTTGTTTATAGAACTTCCTATAACAGTACTGCGTATATGTCCAATATGAAAGGGTTTTGCAATATTTGGTGAAGAAAATTCTACTATAACATTTTTACCTTTACCTAGATCACTGCTGCCATATAAGTCTTTTTTGTCTAATACTTCTTCCAAAGTCTGTTTTACTAACATTGATTTGTTTACAAAAAAGTTGATATATCCTCCTGCCTGTTCTATTCTTTCAAAATACTGATTTTTTTCAATACCATTAATAATTTCATTAGCAATTAATGGTGGTGCCTTGCGAAAAGTCTTAGCTAGCCTAAAACAGGGAAAGGCATAATCACCCATATCGGAATTCGGTGGAACTTCTATCATAGATAAAATTTCTGTTTCCTCTAAACCTGCTATTTCCTTCTTTAGTATTATCGATACTTCTTTTTTAAAGTCAATCATAATTAATCCTCCTATTAAAATATTAAAACAAAAAACTCTCATCCCTATATATAGAGACGAGAGTATTATCCCGTGTTACCACTCTGATTGACATAAAACATGTCCACTTTTATTTCATATAACGGTGAATACCGCTCTATACTACAATTTATTTCATATAGAGACCTCCAAGGTGCGTTTCAATGTAAATATGTATCAGACTTTCACCAACTCTGACTCGCTAAAACAGTTTCTACATCTACTCTCCCTGTCATAGGTATTTTACATATTTCTGCTAACAAATATATCATATATTTTATCAATAATCAATTAATTTATACTCTTTTATTTTAACTGTACAATAGTAACCCCTGCTCCACCTTCACCATATTGACCATCCCTATATTTTTTTACATGTTTATGCTTTTTTAACATTTCTTTAATACCAGCCTTCAAAACTCCAGTCCCTATACCATGAATGACGGTAATTTCCGTAAGACCCGCTAGATAAGCATCATCTAAATATTTGTCCACTTCTATAAAGGCTTCTTCTAAATTTTTCCCTCTCAGATCTACTTCAGTTTTTATATTGCTGGCTTTGCTTTTTACTATCTTACCAATACCACTTTGCTTGCCTATGGCTTTTTCTTTTACCTTTTCTAAATTTGAAATATGTATATTCATTTTCATAATACCCACTTGAATAAAGACATCTCCATTGTCAGTAGGTGGATCAATAACATGTCCTGTTTGATTTAATGATAGTATCTTTACAGCATCACCACTTTTTAAATTTTGTGGTGGTCTTTTATTGGTTTTTGTAAAAATTTCTTCTTGAAACCCTTCAGCTAAACTGCCTAGTTTTTCATCAAGGACTTTTCTTGTCCCCTCAATTTCCTTGTTTATTTCCCTTTCTTCTGCTTCTATTTTTAACTTCCTTAAATCTTCTATAACCTCTTCTGCCTCTTCCTTTGCCTTCTTCAAAATTTTAAAGGCTTCTTTTTTAGCTTCCTTTATTATATTTTCCTGCTGTTTTACAACTTTTTCTTTTTTCTCTAAATAAGTATTTAAAGTGTTCTCAGCCTGTTGATATAGGATTCTAGCATTATTTCTATCTTCCTCTGCAGCTTTTTTATTTTCTTCAATGTTTTGTAAAAGATCCTCAAATTCAATATTTTCCCTGGTTAAAAGTTTCTTCGCTTCATCTATAATAAAATCTGACAGACCTAATTTTTGTGAAATTTCAAAGGCATTAGATTTACCTGGAATCCCAATTAAAAGTTTATAAGTAGGTCTTAAAGTCTTAACATCAAATTCTACGGAAGCATTTTCCACCTTATCATTTGCTAGAGCATATTGCTTCAATTCACTATAATGAGTGGTGGCAATTACACCACTTTGTAAAGTCTTTAGATAATTTAAAATCGACATTCCCAGTGCAGCACCTTCTGTAGGATCCGTTCCTGCTCCTAGTTCGTCTAGCAGAACCAAGGAATTGGGGGTCACTTCTTTCAATATTTGTACTATATTGACCATATGAGAAGAAAAAGTACTCAAGCTTTGTTCGATACTTTGTTCATCTCCAATATCAGCATAAATATCATCATAAACGGCCAGTTTTGTGCCATAATCTGCTGGTACATGAAGTCCACTTTGTGCCATAAGGGTTAAAAGTCCTACAGTTTTTAATGTGACAGTTTTTCCACCAGTATTAGGACCTGTAATTACTAATATATTAAATTCCTCTCCTAGCCAAATATTTGTTGGCACCACTTTTTGGCTATCTAATAAAGGATGTCTCCCATTTACAATCCTTATTTTTTTCTCTTGATTCAATTTGGGTTCTATGCCCCTCATTGCCACAGATAACTTACCTTTAGCAATAATAAAATCTATTTTTTCCAATATACTTTGATTGTTTTTTATTTCTTCGCCTCTCTGGGCAACCATAGAGGATATCTCCATTAATATTCTTTCTATCTCTCTTTTTTCTTTACCCTTTAATTCTTTTAATTCATTATTAAGTTCTACTACCACCATTGGTTCAATAAATAATGTAGCGCCACTAGAAGATTGATCATGGACTAGCCCTGGAAATTGTCCCCTATATTCCTGTTTAACGGGTACCACATATCTATCCTGTCTAATCGTTATTATAGTGTCTTGTAAGTATCTTTGATAGTAAGGGGAACTAATTATATTGTTTAACTTATTTCTAATGGCATCATTTTTAGAAGAGATTTTGCGCCGTAAATTTTTTAATTCAATGGAAGCATTATCTGAAATCTCTGTTTCACTTAGTATAGATGTTTCAATTTTATCTTCTATTTCTTTTACAACACTTAAACCTTCCACCAAACCTTGGATAATAGGATATTCTTCATCTTCCTGGCTATTGTCCTTTTTAAAGAAATTTTTCAAACGTCTAGCAATAGAAAGACTGTCCTTTAAATATAAAAATTCGCCTGCATCAAGATAAGAACCAATTTCTGTTCTCTTAATTAAATAAATGACATCATTTATTCCACCTAATGGCACATTGCTCCTTTTTATTAATATACTCTCAGCTTCGCTAGTTTCTTGTTGTGCAGTATATATTTCATTTAATTTAGTTATAGGCTTTAATTCCCTTGCCAGTTTTTTTCCTATATCAGATGTACATTTTTCTACTAACATTTCAATAATTTTTGTATATTCTAATATCCTTAATGTTTTTTCATTCACTAAACCTTCACCTCTTGAAGCCTTATTATGTATTTTAGATATATCTATTATTCACTTATTTATTGTATCATATTATTTTATAATCATCTATTCAAGAGTTCTTTCAAAATTAATGTTTTAAATATAGTAAAAGACTTTAGTTTAATAATCATGTTAATGAAGCAATAAAAAAAGGATAGGGTTTTCCTCCCATATCCCTTTTTATATTAAAACGTATAGCTTTTATTATGTACTCCCCATTCCTGTAATTTTTCATGAGTCCCAATCCATACTGGAGTTTGCAAACTAATTAATTGAAATAGTTCCTCCACATCTGAATTTATCATTCTAATACAACCCATAGAAACATCAGTACCTATTGAATTTGGTTTATTATTGCCATGAATTCCATAGGATCCTCCTCCCCCATAAGAAATACCCATCCATCTATATCCTAATGGATTCTCTGGCAAACCCCCTGCTATTGGAGAACTGATACCTGCCCCTCCCCACCCAGGATTGATGTATTTGTTTACTATAGTAAATTTTCCTTCTGGTGTTAATTCCTTTGTTTTCCCTTGAGCTATGGGATATTTTTTAATAACTTCTTGTCCTTTATAAAGGGTCAAGATTCTTTTGGTTTTATTTATGCTTATCCATTCTTTATTCGTAGGAAAATTGGTAATAACATCGCTATATTGATAGTTCTTATCTTTTATTGCCTTTTTTAAGGCTTTTTCTGATAATTGCCCAAAACTTCCATCTACTCTAAGATTATTATGACTTTGAAATCGTAGGATTGCATTTCTCATATTAATATTTTCATCGGAATAATCATTTTTATAATATTTCATTTCCTTAAGCATGGCTTTGTAATCTAGTTTTTCTTCATTGTTATTTATTTGATTATCCTGCTCTATTATTTGATTATTATCCGTACTTTCAGATCTCTCTTCAGGTATTTCTAATAAATCTTCCTGTATTATTTTCTCAACATAATCATTATTTTCTTCTGTATATGGAAAATCATCATCTATTGTTTGCTCTATAACTTTATCCCCTCCTTGTTTATCATAATAATTTTCTGATGTATTACCAGGTGTTGGTACTAACATGGTTGCAGCAATGCATAATGATAAAATCTCCGTTAATATAATCCCACCTCCCCTTACTGATTAATAATTATGACATTTAGCTATATTTTATTCCTAAAATTTTAATTTTTATAATCTATTTTTTTCACAATCAATATATACATTAATAACCCATCATCTGTATAAAATCCATCATTACATCAAGTTTTTCTTCGTTTTCCTTTTCAAATAAGGGTACACATTTATTTATATCCTGTTCTCCAGATAATATCTTTGATGCAAAGGCAATACAGGTTATTTCTCCACATTTTCTACAATTCTTTTTTGGCAAATAATTATATATTTCAATAGCTGTAGGTTTAGAGCGCATCTCATATAAAGGCTCTATACTATCTTTATTCTTATATGTGCTATTTACTATTTCTTTAATATAATCTACAATTTCATAGGCATCAGTTTCATTTATTGCTTTGGATACTGCTAATTCATTTTTATATAAAGTAATAATCCTAAATTCCTTCCTTATAGTTATACTTGGGATATTTTTATTATAAATTGCATCCTTTAGTACACTATTTATATATGGAAATATTTCTTCTATTTCCTCCGTTAATTTCCCTTTAAAACGTATTTTGGAATTATCGGCAACGCATGATTGTATATATGTGATAATAATATCTTGTAAATACATTTTCCCCCTCCTTAAAGTTTGCTAAAACTTCTACTACTATTAAAATATATTTTTTTTGAAGTAATGTCAATATTTTAACAAATATTAAAAGATAGATTGCGTCTGTCCCCTAGTTATGATATGATTTTAACAGGGATATTTTAAAATAATGAAATGGAGGAATCAAAAATGTGTGAGTCAACTGCTTACTTAATCACCAATAAAGGCGAAGAAAAGATTATGGAAAATGTAGTTTATATGAAACCTGAAGATGGTAAAGTATATCTAGCTGATCTTTTAGGAGAGCAAAAGATAATAGATGGTATTGTTAAGGAAATTAAATTAATGGAACATAAAATAATAATTTCAGATGAAGAGTAAAATATATATCGTCGGGGGATAATACAATGATTATTGCTGTAATAGATGGAATGGGAGGAGGTATAGGTGGTCAAATTGTCAACTACCTGAGACAAGAACTTCCTTCCTATATTGAAATCTATGGACTAGGTACAAATTCTATAGCAACGTCAGTTATGTTAAAAAATCATGCTAACAAAGGTGCTACCGGAGAAAATGCAGTAATTGTATCGATTAAAAATGCAAATGCCATCATCGGTCCCCTCTCCATTACAATCCCGAATTCTATGATGGGTGAAGTTACTGATAGAATGGCAACTGCTATTGCTAATGCTGAGGCTTTAAAAATTTTATTGCCTATACTTCCAGAAAATTTTCAATTAGTAGGATTAGAAAATAAACCATTAATGCTATTAATTAAAGATGCTATTGATATGTTAAAAAAAGAATTTAATATTAAATAGTAAATATATAATAATTATTCAATTAGCTTTTTATTTAGATTTGCAAAATAATATTATAAAAAGGAGGAAATTAATATGTCTTGTAATAACCATTCCCACGAACATGAGCACAGTCATTCACATGAGCATTCCCATGATCATTGTCATTGCCATGATCACGACCATTCTCATGAACATGATCACTGTCATTGTAATGAAGATGGTGGTCATCATCTAGAGGATAGTGATTTAAGTAAAGATGAAAAAACTCTGGGAGTTTTATTAGTACATTGGATTAATCATAATAAAACCCATCAGGAAGGATTTTTAGAATGGGTAGAAAAAGCTAATAATATGGATAAACCCGAAGTTGCAAATTCCATAAAAAAAGCTGTTGAATTTATGGACAAAGCAAATGAAATGTTAATTGAGGCTAAAAAATATATGTAAAGGGGACTTTAATAGTCCCCTTGTTTAGTTATTATCCTCTTCCTGATAAACGCCTCTCCATAAAGGTAAATTCCCATGTCCCTCAAACCCTGCTATAGCTATATCCCCTACAACAGCCAAATCCTCAGCATTAAAATAGTACTGTGTGTTAAAATCGAACAATATATTGCCTGAAGGCTGTATTTCATCATCTCCACGCCATAGTATGAAGGTCATATAGATATTATTTAAAAATTGAAATCTATATGCCGCATCCCCCATCTTCACCTTCTCAGCCCCTAATTTTTGACCATCTTCTATAAATAGATCCATATTATTCCCATAGATTTCTACTAATTTTAATATGGTCCTTTCATAAAAGTTACTATAATATACATGGCCTCCTGGGATTTCTTTGTATGTAATACCTTTCCCAGTGGTTGGAATTCCCTTTGCATTTACAAGATAACGCAAAAGAGTTGTCTTAATTGCATAGGAATTTATTATTTTATTTTCATTTTTTGTTAAAACTTCCCCACTAGGGTATTTTACTATGTAATCCTTTCCCATTAGTCTAACTGTAAAGATTTGTCTTTCCTTGTCATATATGCTCCCTGATAATTCTGCCATTAGGATTGGGTCGCTATCTTTGAAGATATCTCTTATAAATTCAAAAGGGACCTTCCCTTGACGATCTTCTTTAATAGCTTGAAGGTTCATATAACTAGCTCCTTTCAATTCTAAGAATGTGAAAAAAAGACCTCCCTAAAGCTCTTTACAGCTTTAATGAAATCTATAATAATTAATTAGGCTACTCTAGGTACTGTATTCCTTTATCCTTTTTTATAATGTTTTTCCTGCAGATGGAAATCGTTCGATATCTGTATGTGGTAAAAAACAAGCTGACACAAATTCATCCATATAACTAGGATAAACACTTAACTCTATATAAGTCATTTGTTGAGAAAACTCCTCCATTTTATGTCTAGCATCTTCACTCATAAGTGTGAGATAACATCCAATTAATGAACTATTACCTATATACATAAATTTCTCTCTGTCAATATCAGGAAACAACCCAATTTCTATAGCTCTATCAATGGATAAACTATTACCTATTCCACCTGCAATATATATTTTATCAATCACACTAAAATCCATTCCTAGACTACTAATAAGGGTTGATGCTCCTGAATAAACTGCACCTTTTGCTTTGATAAAGTTATCAATATCAATTTCATTAATGGTTATATCCTCAGCTATATCCCATTCTTCTTTGAAAGCTAATACATATTCTCCAATATCGTATTCATCTGTTCTTATCCTATTACTGTCTATACCTTTATTGATTTTCCCTCTTCTATCTATCAAGTTTGATTTGAGCATTTCTGCAATTAGATCTATAATACCTGAGCCACATATTCCCTTTGGTTTTTCATTGTTTATAATAGTCAGCTTTGGTGTAAAAGTATCTTTATCTATTTCTACTCCTTCTATAGCACCACCAGCAGCTCTCATTCCACAACTAATTTCTCCCCCCTCAAAGGCAGGGCCAGCTGAACAAGCACAGGTTACCATATAATCTTTGCTACCAAATACAATTTCCCCATTAGTTCCTAAATCAATAAAAAGTATATTTTCATCAGAAGCCCATATCCCCGAAGCTAAAACCCCTGCTGTAATATCCCCTCCTACATAACTAGCTATTGATGGAAGTATATATAAAAATGTCTCAGGATTTACCTGTAGATTTAACTCGGATGCTTTTATAAAAGGGGCTTTAAGAAATGAAGGAATATATGGTTCTAATCTTAAATAATCGGGGTATATTCCTAGCAACAGATGAGACATTGTAGTGTTTCCAGCAATCACAAATGCAGTCACTTCGTCTTTATCTATTCCAGCATCTTTATACATTTTAGATAGTAAAGGATTAATAGTTTCTTCTATAATGGCATGATTCAAGTTTTCTAGGCCATCTTTTTTTGTTGAGTATATTATTCTGTGTATAACATCTGCACCATATTTCATTTGTGCATTCCCTGCTGAAGCCTTTGCTATGAGTTTCCCTCCAGAAAGATCCACTAAACAAGCTGCTACAGAAGTTGTCCCAATATCTAATGCCACACCATAAAGCCTATCTGTGGTATCCCCTATTTCCATATTGATTATGGTAGTTCTATTATTATCCCTTGGTATATGTGTAATAGTAATTTTAAAATTACCTTGTCTTAATAAGTTTGGAATTTTTCTTAGCATAGGTAATCTACAAAAAACCATAGAATATCCTAATTGATTTCTAAGGTGTCTTTTTACTCTATCCCAATCTGAAATATTATCATCAATAGTAGGCTCGTCAATTTCTATATAATCTTTCTTAATATAGGACGAAAACTTCATACCATTTTCTATGATCTGATCTTTAGCCCTTTTAAAAATTTTTTCATCACGTGGACTTGATAAATCTTCAATTTTCATCCCTGTCATATATGATGATTCCTCAGCAAGGGTTTCAACTATAACATCTTCCAATACCTTGGTGCTACAAGCTAAAACATAACCAGTATTTACTTCTGACTCATTTATATGATGATGCACATTAGCATCTACTTTTCCTTCAATAATTTTCACCTTGCATTTACCACAGTTTCCTGCACCATTACAAGGGGCATCTATAAATACATTAACTCTTCTGGCCACTTCTAATAGATTTTCGCCTATTTCTGCCCTAGCTATAATGCCTGATGGTACAAATTTTACATTAATCATTTTAATATCCCTCCAATAATATCTGCCTGAAATAATCTAGTTGATATAGTACTGAGGAAGTAACATCAACAGATTACTGATAGAGGGTAAGTACCCTTATCTATTGCTAATTTGTTTTAAATGCAATCTTTAAATTTATATTAACCATATAGGATAAAATAATATCTGCAAGACAAATCTCCTTTTGTCCTAGCTTAAAAACTTAACCTATCTTCGGAGTTCTATCTTGCAGAATGACCATTCTTTAATCTACATATTTTTAATAATTTTTATTCTAATGCTCCCTGATAATCTGTCGCATTTAACAAGTCCGCTATTTCTTCCTTGTTAGCAATTTTCACTTTAACGATCCAAGCTTCATAAGGTGCTTCATTAATATATTCAGGTTCGTCATCTAATTTTTCGTTGATTTCTACTACTTCTCCTGATATAGGAGCAATTAAATCAGAGGCTACTTTAGAAGATTCTACTGAACCAAATTCTTCCCCTGTTTGAATTTCATCTCCAGTATCTGGCATTTCTACAAATAAAACTTCTCCTAACTGTTCTTGGGCAAAATCAGTAACCCCTATAGTAGCAATATCTCCCTCTACTTTTATCCAAGTATGTTCACTATGATACTTTAGATCTTCTGGATACATAATTTACCTCCTTCATATTCATGTAATACTCCCACTTTATTGAGTGGGAGTATTAACTTGTTTTTATATGCTTTTATTACATTAATGGATCCATATTTAATGCAGGATGACCTTTTTCTGTAAGGAAGTTCATTACTTCTTCAGGATCTGTTGCAATAGTTTCATCGCAAATCATATCTGTAAAGTTATCAATACCATTAACTTCCTTAATAGTTGCATCCAATCTTTCTCTGATATAATCTTTCAATTCTTTAGGCATCCATACTATTCTTAAAGCTCCACCTTCAGCAGAGATGAATTTCTTAGATGCAATAAAGTATCTACCATGACCCATGAAACCAGGTGTTTGTACTCCACCACCGGTCATAGAAGCAAGTTCTCCAAAAGTCATTCCTACAGGTGTTGTGCCTCCATGTTCTCTATTTACAATAACAATACCATTTGCTTCTGGCATAATTCCAGCAATACACTCAAAACATCCACAGGAAGTCATTGGATCTTCCATTAAACTATAAAGTGTAATGTTTTCTACAGCACCCTGAGATTTTTCGGCTACATGCTCATTAACTGCAGTCCAAATACCTTTTGTTTCGTCTACTACACCTTCTTTGACAACAGGTTGACAAGGCCCTGCCGGATCTAGTTCTTTTGTTGCCTTAGCATCTAACCAGCTAACAGCACCACAAAGTCCTAATCTTTCAGGTGTTACAATACAAACATGAGCTGGGGCAAAGGATTGACATAATAAACAAGAGTAGAAAGTATCTACACTCTCATCTGTTAATGATGCAAGTCTTTCGTCCCTTGAATTATATTTAGGGATAGCTATACTTTGTTTCATTTCCGCTACTTTTTCAGCATCTGTTATGATAGTAATTTGACATTTGTCTACTACTGTATCAAATTCGTCTCTCATTTTTGCATATAAAACTTCTCCTATATGCTTTAATCTAAATCCACTGTTATATGTGTCATGGTTAATTCTAATCCAAGCAATATCTCTTTGTCCTACGTGCATAACACCTTCTGTATAGTTCATGAAATAGTGAATACGTCTTTCAAGAACTGGTTCAAAGTCTTCTTGCATATTTTTACCGGCAACTTCCACTAATACCGCTAGAGGTAATCTCTTTGGTTGACCCTCTTTAGCTTCTATTTCATCTATATCTGGTCCAATAATTTCTATTTTATGATCTTCTATATCAGCTGCGTCTCTAGTTCTAACTAATTCCCAACATTCTGTTTTAGATCCACCGAATTCGGTATTTAAGTCATCTCTTCTAACTCTTTCACCTTCAAATGCTGCAGCAAATCCTACTGGAATAGGAATTTCTGTGATTTTGATTTTGATATTTCTTGCTTCTAAGGAAGTAGCTGGAACTTTTTCATAGTCTTTTTGTGTTAATAATAATGTTGGAACTTCTAATACTTCTTGATCTGTAATAACAGGGAATCCTAATGCTATAGCACCTGCACCTGCAGAAACTACTAATTCACTTAGAGGTCCAAAAGCATTAACAAATGCTGGCACTCTATTTTTTGTATATTCCATGTGTGCAGCTAAGTTTCCTGGTTCAACAGCACCAAAGATTAAACTAGCTCTAATAGCTATAGAAACAACATGTATAACGGAAGTAACATCATAGCCTAATGGAATAACTCTAAGTTCAAAGCCCATCTTAACATTGGCTTCAATTGCTTGGTCAATAACTTTTCCAACTAAGCATGTAAGTATACCTTTGGCTTGATAATCTTTAATTATTTTACCTGCAGTTTCACTATCAGGACATTCTCCTATTACTACAGCTACTCCAGGTATATCTCCTGTTACTAGTGGTACACCTAAGGAACGAATGACAGCGTCACTAATATGTCCTGAACAAGGTTCTTGATAAGGTGTTGGATCCAATGCATATTTGATAGCTTCTATAATTTCTGCTAATACTGCTGTTGCAAGACCTGCATTTAATGCTGGCTCCAAACGTGGTTCTTCTTTGATTAGACTTTTTGCTATTGTAATAGCACCTTCTAATTCACCTAATGTGTTGATTTTTTGTCCTGTTGCTGCATAAATCACTGGTAATGAATAGGCTGTTTCTGGAAACGCCACTTTATGGTCCTTTCCTTTTTCCTCAATAGCCTTTTTTAATAAATCTTCTGCTGCTGATAAAGCTTGGTTTGATCCTGTGTAAATGATGTTAAATAAATTCATAATTTGTTCCCCCCTAATACTATATTTTATTAAGACCTTATGATCTTAAAATATTTTCTTTGCAATATTTTTATAATTCTAAGTATGAATCAGCATATAATATATTGTTTTTTATTACATCACAAGTTTTAATAGTTTCCATTAATCTTTGATCACATGGATTTATTATAGCTGATGAAAGTCCACATTGCATAGCCATTGCTGCAAATGCTGCATCCATGATTGGTCTAAGACTATTAGGTGCACCATTAGAAATATTACTTAGTCCGCCAGTAGTTTTTAGACCCATTTCAGTAATTTGTCTGATGGTTTCTAGAACTTCCATTTGTTTTTCTTGCATTCCTTTAACTACTAAGAAAAGTGGGTCAAATAATATATCTGTTGGATCCATTCCAATTGTCATAGCTTTTTCTAACATTTCTGTACAGTAGGCAATACGTTCTTCTCCATCTCTAG
>JGI24708J26588_10001294_pt1 | contig 19806 bp, 10 predicted proteins | sample BioPla1DNA2_FD_26588 | JGI IMG/M metagenome (IMG submission 26588) | reverse complement strand
TAATGCAAACCCATTATCAGTAATGCAGGCTGATGAGATCACAGTAAAAGGAAAGGTTGTTGACGAAAACGGCGAACCACTTCCGGGCGCAACAGTCCAGGAGAAAGGTACTGTAAAGGGCGGAATAACTGATGCCAATGGAGACTTCAGTATCATAGTTTCTTCAAATGCCACCCTTGTATTTTCTTTCATCGGCTTCCGGGAAGCGGAAGTGAATGTCAATGGAAGGTCTGATATTGGTGTAACCACTCTTCTTTCTGAGATGCAGGAATTGACACAGATAGTAGTCGTAGGCTATGGCAGCCAACGAAAGGTGGACCTTACTGGATCTGTGGCAATCGTTAATACAGAGGAAATGAAGAAAGTTTCACACTCTAACATTTCCACTATGTTAACAGGTAAAGTCCCTGGTGTCCAGATTACTTCTGACGGACAACCGGGCGCAGACCCGGTTGTAAGAATCAGGGGTGTGGGCTCCTTTGGTTCCACCGATCCTTTATATGTCATTGATGGGATACCCGTAGGTACTTCAATACGGGACTTCTCTCCAAATGATATTGAGTCTGTTCAGGTACTTAAGGATGCTTCTGCAGCTGCAATCTATGGTTCCCGTGCCGCCAATGGTGTGGTGATAATCACGACTAAGCAGGGAAGCAAACAGCAACCCATGAAGATAGATTATTCCGGATATGTCGGCTTTGACAAGGTTAAGGATGGAGTCTATGATGTAATGGATTCATATCAATATTCTGACTACATCCGTATGGCCTTTGCCAACAGTGAGATGACCCCTCCCCAGGGCTATGACCCCGGCAGTCCCAGGTACATAGACCCTGCTGCCGTAAATACAAATTGGCAGGATGAGGCATTCCAGACCGGTGTACGTCAGAACCACAATGTGAATATCTCAGGAGGAAGTGAAAAAAGTACCTATAACGCTGCCCTGGACTATTTCAAACAGGAAGGAACGATATATGGTGCCGGTCCAAACTTTGAGCGTTACACTGCCAGACTCAATAATACAATGGAAGCCAGATTCCTGAAAATTCAGACTAATGTATCATATAGTCGAAGTGATCAGGATAATATGGCATTGAGTAATGCTAACGAGTATGTTCAAGGTCTTTATGGTGCACAATATCCCGTTATGGCATCTGCCCTTATACTGCCTCCCACAATCAAAGCCTATGATGAGTCAACATGGGTGTTGGATGACATATTGCCTGCTGCATCTCAGTATTCATATGACTCTTATGGTTATGGAACATATTATGATGACGTTCATGGGGACCTTCGTGTTACAAATGTATTGCTGATCAACAGCCTGCTGAAAAGAAATGTAAAGGTTGACCGATTCATGATATCAGGTGCTGCAATGGTGGATCTGCTTGAAATGACAGGATTTGACAGTGATAATCATTCATTTAACTATAAGTTAAACCTGTCATACAACAAGACTTTTGCGAAAGACTTCACCTTCATACCATCGTTCATTCAGAGTACAACAAACTACCTGTCTAAAGGCGATGAGGTGCTCTCTCAAGGATATCGTAATTACAAAACGTCCCTTATTGAAAACATTCTGACCTATGACGGTGCCTTTGGACGTAGTAAGTTGAATATTGTTGCTGTACAATCCTTCGAGAGTAATATTTACCATACACTGACAGGAAGGGGCATAAAGCTGAATGAACCTTATTACCCTCAGATAAATAATGCAGAGGAGACAGATGCAGGATCATATGAGAGCGAACATACTCTGGCTTCTTATGTTGGTCGTATCAACTATAACTTTGCCGACAGATACCTGCTTTCTGCAACAGTAAGGCGTGACGGTTCTTCCCGTTTTCCTAAGGATGGACGCTGGGGAACCTTCCCTTCAATATCTTTAGGATGGCGTATTGATCAGGAGGACTTCTTCCCTGTTGAACAGGAGATTATCAGCCTTCTGAAGTTAAGAGGTAGTTATGGAGAACTTGGCAAACAGGATATTGGGGACTACCTCTATATGGATGTAATGGCAAGGAATAACTACACCTATAGTTTTGGCAACTCAAAGATTACTGGTTCAGCCATTTCCAATTTTGTAAATACAGGAATCACCTGGGAAAAGAAGAAAACTACAAATATTGGTTTGGATCTTGGCCTATTTGGAAGACAGATAGAATTCTCTGCAGAATGGTATAAATCTGTTTCAGAAGACCTTCTGTATGAAGTTCCGGTTCCTGCCAGTGGCGGTTTCACAAATGAAACAGTTGTCATGAACGCTGCTACTATGGAAAACACAGGATTGGAATTCAACCTTATTTACAGAAATAGGAAGAATCCGTTAAAATTTGAACTTGAAGCCAACCTATCAACCTTAAACAATGAAGTAACCCAACTTGGTGTTTCCAATACTCCTTATACTACAGCCTTCACACGTACTGAAGTAGGTCGTGAGGTCGGTTCCTTCTATGGTTATGTATATGAGGGTATCTTCCAGTCTCAGGAAGAAATAGACAACAGACGTAATGCCAATGGTGATTTCATTAATCAGCCCGGAGCAAAACCCGGAGACGTGGCTTATGCAGACCTCAATAATGACGGAGAAATAACAAGTGAAGACCGGACCTATCTGGGCAGTGGAATGCCTTCATTCAACTTTGGCTTCAATGCCCGCTTGGAGTGGAAAAACTTTGACCTTAGCATTGCCACATATGGGGCAGCTGATTTCAAGGTATTGGACTTTGTAGATATGACACTTCACAGCTCTTATGGCATGCTTAACAAGAGCGTTGATATGATGAATGCATGGACTCCCGACAATACAGATACCAACATTCCAAGGGTCGCATACAAAAGTGAGGGTGCTATAACAAACGATATGTTCAGCGAACGTTTCCTGCAAAACGGAACATACCTGAAGGTTGCAAACATAACACTTGGCTATAACCTACCCGACAGCTGGTTTAGGGGTAAGATATCAGGAGTTAGGGTATATGCAACAGGACAAAACCTGATAACATTTACAAACTACACAGGTTATAACATAGACTTTGCTGGAGGTGTACATACTCCGGGTTATAATTATAGCTCATACCCAACACCACAGACAGTTATGTTTGGCTTGAACTTCTCATTCTAACCAGTAATTTAACAGATATGAAAAAACTAAATATTTTCCTGACAGCATTTGCGCTCCTGACAGGTTTCAGCTCATGCGAGAATGAGCTTGATGTTGTCAATACAAACAACCAGACGACCTATGAGTTCGGAAATAATATATCCGACCTGCAGGAAGCCGTTATTGCGTGCTACAATCGTATCCGCCTTGAGGGAACATTTGCACGTGTGGGTTATACAATGGACGCTGTTCGCGGTGACGAAGTATGGAACTCCTCTCAACAATGGTACCTTGAATATGATAACCTAAACTCTCCTGGAACTATTGATATAGGTGACCAATGGATCTGGAGGGACTGGTATCATGTAATTAATCGGGCAAACTTTATCCTATCAAAGGTTGACAAAGTCTCTATGCCGGAAAAAACCTACAATCAGATTGCAGGTCAGGCATATTTCCTGAGAGGACTTGCATATTACTACCTTGCAACATATTACCAGACTGTACCACTGATTACAGACTACTCTGATTATATAGATATGAACTCACTGTATGCAGCTAATGTAACACAGGACGAGGTCCTTGATCAGGTAGAATCTGACCTAGGTAAAGCAATGACAATGCTGCCCTCTCGTGATGAAGGTGGCGAATGGGCTAAGGGAAGAGCAACCAGTGGTTCCGCAGCCGGTTACATGGCCCGTGCTCTTATGTTCAGACATAAATTTGCTGATGCCTATGAGATACTTAAGGATATAATAGCAGGTGAATATGGACACTATGATTTGATGCCTGATTACGGCGCAAACTTTATGGAAGGCCCTGAAAACGAAAACAATATCGAAAGCCTTTTTGAAGTTCAGTTCATGGACTTTGGAACAGGAGGAACCGATCAGGAATGGACCCCTGTTAACATCAGCCCACAGTCTACTCAGGGCCATGCAGTTGAAAGTAATTATGCATCCCAGGAATATGGAAGTTGGGGAGACCTTGCAGGTTCTCCATGGCTGTACAATCTATACAAGAAGGAAAGAACTACAGACAACAGACTTGATCCCAGACTTTACTGGACACTTGTTACCTATGAACCAGAATATGACAGCTATACAGGTCTTACTACTGCAGCATATCCTGATGGAGACCCCAGAAAGAATGTTGTCTACAAGGCTACTGTAACAAGAACTCCTTTGTCAAATACTGCTCAGGGAGGTATATCAATAGCAAAATTCACCTATGCAAGGGCCGATAAAACTGAAGCAGTTACCACTGGGCTTCACTGTGGTATCAACATAAGGCTTATGAGATACAGTGATGTTCTGCTAAGAGCTGCAGAATGTGAAAATGAACTTCATGGACCCACTCAGATTGCAATAGATTATATAAATCAGGTACGTGAAAGAGTGGCTCTGCCACCGCTGCAACTAGATGATTTCCCAACTGCAGATCACTTGTTTGAGCAAATAGCTAACGTTGAACGCCCAAAAGAATTTGGTTGCGAAAATGGACGTGGTATAGACCTGCTGCGCTGGGGCTTTTTCTATGACGAAGGTCGTCTCCAACAGCTGAGACAACATGGATTTTACAGACTGCCAGGAACTGGTGAACAACCTGTTGCAGGTACTGATGAGTTGACAGAGGAAACAGCAACCCGCTCTACTTACGACTCATATTACAAGGGGCACGAGTACTTCCCGATTTTCCAGGGAACCCTCAATGCTAATCCTAAACTGACAGGCAACTCAGCCAACAAAAGCTCTGACAACAGCACCAGCTTTAAAGAAAGATACAACATACGCCCTGTTGTTAACCTGAATGATTAAGTTGTGTACATCCTATGCGAGTCTTCCGACTCGCATAGGATGTCTCTACGTAAATAACACTATCATGAAAAAGAGATTTGTATTGATACTTATGGGTGGATTAATCACCTTCTCATTAGCTGGTTGCAAAGATGATAAGGATGATCCGGGAAAGGGGAAACCTCATGAGGGGGAATCCGAATGGACGGCACCGGACTATGCTGATGATTATTCCCCTATTTCCTCATGGACTCACAGAAGCAAATGGAACCTGGCAAATGTCCATGATCCTTCGGTAGCTTTCTACAAGGGCTATTATTATATGTACGCAACCGATGCGTCTTATGGTAACGAACACGAAGGGCATGGTCACTTTCAGGGCAAGCGTTCCAAAGACCTGGTCAACTGGGAATGGATTGGAGGCCCCTTCTATGACCCGCCAACATGGGTAGCTGACTCACTCAACGCCATCAGGCAACGTATGGATCTTGACCCTATTGAAAAGGACAAAATCAATTACGGCTACTGGGCACCGGTCGTGAGACGAGTAAATGTAGGTGGGGAAGAAAGGCTACGTATGTACTACTGTATTATTATCGACAACTATATTAAGAGTGGAAAGGCCAATACAAATGCCAACTTCGACGGAAGCTGGACTGAACGGGCTTTTATTGGCATGTGCGAATCAACTGACCCGGAAGGAGCCGTTTGGGTTGACAAAGGCTATGTTACCTGTTCTTCTTCAGATAGAGGTCTAAACTACAATCGTGCAAGTCTCAATGACTGGAACGGATATTTCTACTACAACGCAATCGACCCCACTTACATAGTGAGCCATGACAATAAGCACTACCTCATTTACGGTTCATGGCACAGCGGTTTTGCCCTTCTTGAGCTAGACGCCCAAACCGGCAAACCTGTAAAGGTGCAGGGAGAACCGTATGCCGAAAGTGCATCTGAACTGGAAGAAAGGTATGGACAAAGGGTTGGTACCCGTACACTCAGTTCCCGCTGGCAGGCCAGTGAAGCTCCTGAAGTAATCTATAAGGATGGCTACTATTATCTGTTTATTGCCTATGATGAACTTTCAGTAGCCTATAATACCCGTGTAGTAAGGAGTCAGAGTATCGACGGTCCCTATTATGATATTACAGGACGCAACTTCACTAATGGCGAAGGAGATACATATCCTATCGTAACTCACCCCTACAGGTTTAAAGATCATCCCGGATGGGTAGGAATATCCCACTGTTGTATCTTTAAAAAGGAAGGCTCCGANGAGTGGTTTTATATGTCACAGGGACGTCTTCCCGCCAATGCTTATGGTAATCCATATAGCAATGCTATCATGATGGGGCATGTTCGCCGTATTGTGTGGTGTCCTGCTTCTCTGGAAGAACCCGACAATCTTTGGCCGATAGTATTGCCAGAACGGTATGCAGCGGTGCCAGATTATGGCGTTATCACAAAGGATACTCTGGTTGGAAGGTGGGAACATATCAATCTCCAATACAGTCCGAAAAATCAAAACACATCGACAATACTGAATCTGAATGTAGATGGAACTATGTCCGGAGCTCTAAGTGGTACCTGGAGCTATGATGAAAACAAGAAACTTCTCAGGCTGGGAGATGTAATGGTCTGTGTGGAAAGGGAACTGGACTGGGAAGCAAATCCAAGAATACCAACAATTGTATATGCAGGTACGGGCAAGAATCTGAATGCCACTTACTGGGGTAAAAAAGTTGAGTAGCCTGCATGCAGAACAACTGTAAGAGAAAAATGTAAAAGAGGCTGCCCGTGTGGGCAGCCCCTTTTTATACTATTGAGATCTTATTATTCCAAACCGAACTTCATTACGGTTGTAGATTGATACTTTTCACCTGGTCTCAGGATAGTTGATGGNAACTCAGGCTTGTTTGGTGAATCCGGGAAATGTTGTGTTTCAAGGCAAAGACCTGTGTGTTGATGGTAAACTCTCTCACCACGTTTTTGTCTTCCGTTAAGGAAGTTGCCTGAATAGAATTGAATACCTGGTTCTGTAGTATAGATTTCCATCCAGCGTCCGCTCTTTGGATCCTTAAGTTTTGCAGCAAGCTTCATGCCCTCACCTTCTGCAAGTACATAGTTGTGGTCATATCCACCACGAACTTCTTCGATACGGGCACCAACAGTAGTAGCAACATTGAAATCGAATGGAGTACCTTCTACCGGTACCAATTCGCCTGTCGGTATCAGAGTCATGTCAACAGGAGTGTAAGCAGGTGCATTGATGTATAGTTCGTGATCAAGTATTGTACCTTCTCCTGCCAGGTTATAGAATGAGTGATTTGTAAGGTTTACCGGAGTTGCCTTGTCAGTTGTAGCTTCGTAATCGATGCTAAGTTCATCTCCCTTAAGAGTATAAGTAACAGTTACCTCCAGATTACCTGGATAACCTTCCTCACCGTCAGCACTCAGGTAAGTCAGCTTCAATGCTTGAAATGCTGAGTCATTGATAGCTTCTGCATTCCATACTACCCTGTCAAAACCCTTTACACCACCATGAAGATGGTTACGACCATCATTTGTAGCAAGATTGTAAGTAACGCTGTCAAGAGTAAACTGGCCCTGGGCTATACGGTTACCAAAACGACCAATTGTAGCACCAAAGAAAACCCTGTTTTGCTCATAATCAGCCAAATTATCAAAGCCAAGAGTTACATCGGTAAGGAGACCATCCTTGCCTGGTACTTCCAAGGACACTATAGTAGCACCATAGGTCATAATCTTAACCTTAATACCTGTAGTACTGGTCAGAGTGTAGATGTCGATTGCCTCGCCAGTGGAAAGTGTACCAAAGGATTCCTTAACGATTCCCTCTGGTTCCTTTGGTGTGTTGTTACAACTTACTGCAAGGCCGGCAAAAAGAATTGCAGCTGCAGCAAATGTCAGTAATGACTTCTTTTTCATAGATNCTAATTTTTTGTCTATCAATAATAACAGCAAAGATGCCATAAAATTACAGTTCCTGAAAAACAGTTAACTAAATTATAATNTAAATTTTACTCTGGAAAGCTATTCAGCAATTTTCTTAGCCCAAATAGAAGTTCCATCTTTCAGAATACCCGACAGCAGTATTGTCTCACACTCATTCTCCCAGTCCCATCCTGTAAAAACAGCACACTCATTGCCGTCAAGTTCAACATATTCACCATTATAAACCCAGGTGTTCAGTCCTGCTCCATCAATGCTGCCATTCCTTAAAAACTCAACTCTCCGTGACACGTTAAAAGCTTCTTTGCTGTATGTCCATCCGCCGGGACTTACCTGTCCCTGCCATAAAGGCGAAGGTTCTGGTATATCTCTTAGATGTATTATCTCCCAGGTTCCATACAATTCCTTTTTCTTTACTGCCCGCTGATTCAATCCGGCGTATCTCTCAGGTGAAAAAACTGGCCATCCTGAGCTTAACCACTTGATTTCCCTTACATGCATCAACATCATATTATTGTTGGGCGCGAGTCGTCCCTGATGCAAAACAAAATACCTTCCTCCATCATTTAGTATAGCACAATGACCGTTTCCCGACCACCCAGGATGATTTTCAAACATATAAGAATGGGTCAGAATAGGGAAATTGTTGGTACTATCAGCCATATCATGTCCAAACCAGTCGTAAAACGGACCATCAGGATTAACAGAGTGACCTACCCTGATATTATAAAAGCTAAACAGCGGCTCATATGATACAAACAGGAAGTATTGCTTCAACTCAGGGTTGTAAATAATCTCAGGAGCCTCAATAATACGGGTACCTCTATCTTCCCTGGTAGCAACCAGATGCCCCTGATCGCCGGGATGTAATGCAAATCCGGTATTCTCATCAATTTCAAGTGCATACAAACCGCCGAAGTATGAACCATAATGCATCCACAAGCGTCCTGTTACCTGATCCTTAACTAGCGAGGGGTCTATTGCATTCATTTCACTTCCGGTAGTAGTGCTAACCACCATCCCCTTGTCAGTAAAAGGTCCCTCAGGCGAGGCAGATTCAGCCATACCAATGTATGAAGTATTGGCCCCGAAACTGGAAACACAGTAATACAACCTGTAAATATCCCCATGCCTGTAGATATATGGAGCCCAGATATTGTCTGCACCCCGGTTGCCTGTCTGTTCATGAACATGTCTGACAGCCTCAGGGGGAATTGAATCCAGGGCCCAACCTACAAACTCCCATCTAACCAGGTCAGCAGACCTCCTGATAGGTATGTTTCCAATCTTCTCCCCTGTGTCATTAAACTCAATCCCATTTCTTATATAGTAAGCATCTGTAGAATAGACATAGTAAAAACTATCTGTCTTTATAACAGATGGGTCATGCATATTGGCCGCTCCCCATTTAGACTTGTTGGATACAGGTGTAAGGGCTGAATAATCATCCTTATATGGATTCTCTGTCAACGTAGGGCTGTCTGTTGTACAACCGACCAGTAACAACACCGAGGCTAGCAACTCCGGCATAGGGATAAAAGCAGAAATTCTCATTCCTCAACCTTTTTAGTTATTTTTTTCAGATTCTTCCATAAAAGTTGTATAATCAAATGTATTTATTATGCTCCACTGTCAGGAGGATATAGGTTTACAAGTGGGGGATTATTGGATAATTTACCGTGATAACTAAAGGCACATAGTGAAACACATTTCAAGCTTTGTATTTCTGTTAACCCTGTTCACCTCCTCAGGATTGAACATAGACCTTGCTTACGCAAAATCAATCTACAAGATTGAATACCTGACTATTGACCAGGGTTTGTCCCAAAACACGGTAAACAGCATCCTCAGGGATGCTGATGGTTTTATGTGGTTTGCCACAGGCAACGGACTCAACCGTTATGATGGTTACAGCATTGTATCTTTCTGGAAACCAGATCTTCCATCCAGCCTGGTAAATGCCCTNGCTGAGAGTGAAGGGCACTTGTTATGGATAGGCTGTTCCTCAGGCCTTACCTGCCTCGATCGCCATACTGGTAAGTTTACCGAAATAGACCTTTCTGCTGAACTTGGTGTCAGACCCCATATAGCTGCTCTTACTACCGACAAGGAGGGCCGAATATGGGTGGGAAGNCTTGAACATGGACTCTTTCTGATAAGCAGAGATCATGAAAGTGGAGAATTACAAATCCGTAATTTCAATATGTCCAACAGTCAGCTATCTGGTAACCATGTTGCCAGCTTCCTTGAAATGAATGACGGCAGGATGTATATAGGAACCAATCACGGTATTTGCATAGCTGATAAGGCTGGCAGACAGATTCATCAATTTGCCAGAGCCGAATTATCCAACTCCCTTGTTCTTTGCATGATTGAAAGTATTGAAGGAGACCTTTGGGTAGGCACTTTCGCTGGTCTTTGGGTAATTCACCAGTCAACAGGTAAGAGCGAGCTGTATGTACACAACCCCAATGATCCAGGTTCACTAAGCCACAACTCTGTATATGATATAAGACAGGACTTTCGGGGGACTATCTATATTGGTTCCCTGGGGGGAGTGGACATCTTTCAGCCTTCTACAAACTCCTTCACTTCCTTGCCCTACAAGGACATTGACAACTTCTCCCTCAACAGTATGTTTGTAAGAAAGATACTTATAGATACAGACGGAAATGTATGGATAGGAACTGAAAAAGGGGGAGTCAATCATTTCAACCTCTACCAGAAGCCGTTCAACTACATTGTGAATGAACCCAATAATCCCAACAGCCTTTCAAACAATACAATCAATTCAATTTTCAGCGATGGGGACTCATTATGGATTGGAACGGCCGGGGGAGGTCTCAATTTGTATAACAGAAAGACCGGCATTTTCAGGCGTTATATCCATCAGCCAGGCAATCCTTATTCCCTATCTGCTGACTATGTTACAGCAATAACAAAAACACCTGACGGGACAATATGGGCCGGAACATGGGGTTCCGGACTATGCAGGATGCTAGCTGACGGACACTTCCGAACCATCCTGCCACCAATTGACAATCCCGAGACAGGATATGTCAACACCTTTATTTCTTCCCTTTTATACTACGATGGTTACCTGTATATCGGTACCGAAGGGGGGCTTGCCATTATGGATGTAAAAACAGAGACCTTTGTCCATCTCAGCCGAACAACCAATGCACTGGCTAGAATCAGCGAGATAGGAGCATTACTAAGGGACAGCAAAAACAACCTGTGGCTTGCTACCAGAACCGGCTTATTCACATTTCCTCTTAATGTACTCAATCTGCCACATGATGCCGACTGTCCGGTAAACAGGATAAGTGTCTACAAGCATATCCCTCTGGATGAAGCCAACAGCTTGCCAGGCAACTACATTACATCAGTTATGGAGGACAGGGAAGGTCGAATGTGGATTGGGACCTATGGAGACGGTCTGGTAAAAGGTGAACAAAATAATACCGGAGACCTTGTATTTAGGCGTTATACTACCAGGGATGGACTAAGCAATAATGTTATCTATACCATACTTCAGGATCATGATGACAATATCTGGGTAAGCACAGATTATGGACTTTCCAGGATAAACCCAGATAATGACAAGATCGAAAGCTTTTTCACAAATGACGGTTTGCTTAGCAACCAGTTTTATTGGTCTGCCTCATATATTTCAGAATCGGGTGAACTTTTTTTTGGTAGTATCAATGGCCTAAGTCATTTTTACCCTTCCAACTTCCCCATATATCCAATAGAACCCAAAGCCAGCCTTACCTCATTAAGAGTTTTCAATGCAGAAATAAGTCAAGGTGTGAAACGATTTGGGAAGGTGATACTTGAGAAACCACTGTATAAAACCGATGAGATATCTCTTTCATACAAGGACAATGCATTTTCAATTGAGTTTTCCGCACTTGACTACTTCCAGCCACAAAAGACCAGGTATGCCTACCGTCTGGAAGGTGTTGACAAGGACTGGGTGGAAGTATCTTCCGACAAACGCATTGCCACCTATACTAATCTTAAAGGAGGATCTTATACATTCAGGGTCAGGGCAAGCAGGAGTGATGGAACCTGGGGACAGAATGATACCATCCTCATCTTAACAATACGTCCGCCCTTCTGGCAGACTGGCTGGTTCCTTACCCTTTTGGTTTTGTGTCTGCTTGCCATCACATATATCTACAGCAGGTACCATTCCAAGCGTCTGCTTCTCGAAAATGAAAGACTTGAAAGAATGGTCAATATAAGGACCCAAAAAATAAAGGAGCAGAATGAATACATGCAGCATCAGGCTGAGATACTTAAGGAAGCAAACGAAAATCTGAAGATAAAAAGTAAACTGATAGAAGGTCAAAAAAGAGAATTGGAGGCAAAGAACAAAGAGATAATGGAGCAGCGTGACAGGCTGATTACACTTAACAAGGAGATAGAGAACATCAACCAAAACAGGATGCGCTTCTATACAAATATAACCCACGAGTTTAGAACTCCATTAACTCTTATTATATCACCTATCGACAGACTTATCAGAGAGTTTCACTTCCCCGGACAGGCCTTCGACATGCTTAATTCAATACAGAGAAATGCCAGGCGACTGAGTCTGTTGATTGATCAGTTGCTCATGTTCAGAAATATTGAAACCGGCAACCTGAAAATCAGAATTACAAACAAAGATCTGAAGGAGTTCATAACGGAAATATTCTCAGCATTTGACACCATAGCAAGACAACGGAGGATAGATTACACCCTCGAGATCCATCTTCCGGGAGGACCATATTGGTACGATTATGACAAAATGGAGGATATTGTGTATAACCTGCTGTCTAACGCCTTCAAATACACACCCGAGGGAGGAAGTATTAGGCTTACAATAAAAGAAGCGCCGTCGCGGAAAGGAAGCAGACCATCAATTTCAATCTCAGTAGCCGACTCGGGAGTAGGTATCAGTGATGACCAAATGGAACGTATCTTCGAAAGGTTCTACCGCAGCGCCAACGGGACCTTTGCAAAAGGCTCAGGTATAGGCCTCTCGCTTACCAGAGAACTAGTAGAGGCAATGAACGGAACCATCATGGTACAAAACAACTCCGGCAGAGGAAGCCGTTTTATTGTTACCCTCCCCTTCAAAAAGGAAGATTTTGAAGGGGCTGAAGTCAACGAAATACCAGTACACGACTTCACAGAAATGAACAATAAGGTACAGGTGGTTATTGACAACCTCAGTGATGATGATGCTACATTCGAGCACTCTACTTTGAGTATATCTGAAACTCCGGTGGTTCTCGTCGTTGAAGACAATAAAGAGCTGGCACTATTCATTGCCAACTCTCTTAGCAGCCAGTACACCATGCTGCTTGCCGAAAACGGCAAAGCAGGGTATGAGATGGCCAAAAAGCACTCTCCCGACCTTATTATTTCAGATGTGATGATGCCTGAACTGGATGGAATAGAAATGTGTCGCCTGCTAAAGAACAATCTCTATACCAGCCACATACCCATTATCCTTCTGTCAGCAAAGGCACAGGTGGAAAACCAGCTTGAAGGACTCCAAAGCGGAGCAGATGATTATGTCCCAAAACCATTCAATCTGGAACTGCTAAAGGCAAAGGTCAGTAATACTATTGAAGCCAGACTCAGGCTCAGGGCCATGTTTACATCACAGAAAGAGTTACCCAGAAATCTGGGTAACGGTCAATCACTGGATGACAAATTTCTCTCCAAGCTATATGAGGTGTTGGAAGCTTCTTACACAAATCCCGACTTTAGTGTTGAGCTTTTTGCGGATGCAATGTTTGTAAGTCGTTCACTGCTGTACAAAAAGCTAAAAGCCCTACTGGATCTTTCTCCCAACGATTTCATCACAGTGTACAGACTTAAGAAATCACTCCCTCTGCTAATGTCGGGCGAGATGTCAATCAACGAGGTAGCCTATACTATTGGCTTCAACGACCCAAAGTATTTCAGCAGGGTATTCAAAAAATTTTACAAAAAGACCCCAAGCGAATATATTGTACAGCAATAGATTAACCTTACTTAAACCAAACAGCGAAGCACAATACAGAGAAATTAAGGTTGAACAAAAAATCAAAATTGAAGTTTAGGCAATTAACTACTGCTTTATTTGTTTATTTGTAATAGAAACAATTACTTTAAACAATACCAGTAGAAAATTAAAAAAATATCCATATATTAATTCAGAAAATCTTCGGAACCATATGGTTAAATTCAAGGACATAGTCGACTTCTATATCGACGGTTTTTCCGACTTGTCCGACTGGTCAAGGGCCCTGTGGATTATAATTCTGGCAAAGCTCTTTATTATGTTTGTTGTTCTCAAGTTGTTCTTTTTTCAGAATGAAATGAAGGTAAGGTTTGATAATGACCAGGACCGGGCCAATCATGTAATTGAACAAATAACAATACCCTAAATTACATCTCTCTATGTTTGAAAATATTGACTTTACGCTGGTCAATTGGTCAAGGGCTCAGTTTGCCCTAACCGCCATGTTTCACTGGATCTTTGTTCCCCTCACCATTGGCATAACATACATATTGGCCTTTATGGAGACGATTTATTATCGTACCGGGGACCCGGAATGGAAGAGGATCACAAAATACTGGATGAAGATCTTTGGTATCAACTTTGCGATTGGAGTTGCTACCGGTATTATCCTTGAGTTTGAATTTGGTACCAACTGGAGTAACTATTCCTGGTTTGTCGGAGACATCTTCGGAGCTCCCCTGGCCATCGAAGGTATCATGGCCTTCTTTATGGAGAGTACCTTTATTGCAATTATGTTCTTTGGTTGGGATAAGGTAAGCAAGCGCTTTCACCTGGTTTCAACCTGGCTTACTGCCTTTGGAGCAAGTTTGTCAGCTCTCTGGATTCTTGTAGCCAACTCCTGGATGCAAAATCCCGTTGGCACAAAGTTCAATCCCGATATGGCTCGTAATGAGATGACCAACTTCTGGGATGTTCTGCTCTCTCCTACTGCTGTCAACAAGTTCCTGCATACGATAACTTCAGGTTTTGTACTTGCAGCTATCTTCGTCATCGGTGTCAGCGCCTGGTACCTTATCAAGAGGCGTGAGTTACTGCTGGCCAAGCGTAGTATAGTAGTATCAGCCAGTTTCGGTTTGCTAAGTTCCCTGATACTAATCGCAACAGGTGACAGTTCTGCCAAAGAAATTGTAAAGACCCAGCCTATGAAGTTTGCTGCCATGGAATCCCTTTATGAGGGCAAGGAAGGTGCCGGACTGGTAGCCTTCGGCATACTTAAAGGCAAGGATCTGCATAAGAATTTAGATGAGGATAGTCAGGCTGAGTTTCATATCAAGATAGAGGTTCCCTCTATGCTTTCTATTTTGGCCTATAACGATCCCAATGCATATGTGGCAGGTATTAAAGACCTGATCATGGGTAATGAAGAGCGAGGCATCATGTCTTACCATGAAAAGATCAGACGTGGCTATGAAGCTCAACAGGCTCTGGTAGCATATAAGAAAGCTCAGAAGGAAGATCCCGAAGGTGAAGAGTACAAGGCATTAAGGGCCAGGTTTGAGGATCCGGAATTTAATGACGATTATCTGCGCTATTTCGGTTATGGTAATTATTATGACCCGGATCCCGAGAAGCTTGAAGCCAATGCCTTCAGGATGGTTCCCCCTATTTCTATGACTTTCTATGCCTTCCACATTATGGTAATGCTGGGCGGATACTTCCTCATACTATTCATAGTTGTCTTATATCTGGTATTCAGGAACACCTTGCATACCAAGAAGTGGTTGCTGTGGATCTGTGTATGGACCATACCACTTGCCTATGTAGCATCTCAGGCAGGCTGGATAGTTGCAGAGGTGGGAAGGCAGCCATGGGTTATTCAGGATCTGATGCCGACCATGAAAGCCGTCACAAATATTGATGCTGGTGCAGTAATGACCACATTCTTCCTGTTTACCGTGGTATTCATCGGTCTATTTATAGCCGAGGTTAAAATTATGTTGAAGCAGATAAAAATAGGACCTAAAAAGAAAGAGGAGTAATACTATGTTTGAAACCATGTCACATCTTGCACTTCAGCATTACTGGTGGTTTATAATATCGGTACTGGGTGCCGTGCTCGTACTGCTGATGTTTGTGCAGGGAGGGCAGACACTGTTTGCCTGCCTTGCCAGGGATAATGATGAACGTACAATGCTGATAAACGTACTGGGCCGTAAGTGGGAGTTTACGTTTACCACTCTTGTAACTTTCGGAGGTGCATTTTTTGCTGCCTTCCCCCTGTTTTACAGTACCAGTTTCGGAGGGGCCTATGCCGCCTGGATAATACTGCTCTTTGCCTTTGTGTTTCAGGCAGTATCATACGAGTTTAGATCCCGTCCCAACAACTTTTTTGGTGCTAAAACATACGAAGTTCTCCTCTTTATAAACGGTCTGCTGGGAACCTTCCTTGTTGGTGTTGTAGTAGCCTCTTTCTTTACTGGTTCTCAATTCTTCATCAACGATATGAATGAATCATTCTGGCAATCACCATTAAGAGGTGTAGAACTGCTATTCAACCTGCACAATCTGATGTTGGGTCTGGCTGTATTCTTCCTTGCAAGGACGCTGGGCCTGCTGTATTTCCTTAACTCAATCAGCGATGAAGCTCTTGAGTCTCGTATACGCAGCAAAGTGCCACGTAATGCAATTCCATTTGTAGTATCCTTTCTGGTATTCTTTATCTGGTTGCTCTTCAGGGACGGCTTTGCTGTGAATCCAGCCAATGGTGAGGTCTTTTTGCAAGCCAACAAGTACCTGCACAATTTCCTTGAGATGCCAATAGTAGGACTGCTCCTGCTTGCCGGTGTTGTCCTGGTACTGTGGGGTATCGGCATAAGCATCTTCACAAAGTCCAACAAGGGTATCTGGTACACAGGAGGTGGAACCTTCCTANCCGTATTGAATCTGCTGCTGGCAGCAGGTTACAACAACACAGCCTTCTACCCTTCAAGTTACGACCTGCAAAGCTCTATCACGATAGTCAACGGCTCCTCAAGCCATTTTACCCTTACTGTGATGAGTTATGTATCTCTGCTGGTACCCTTTGTAATAGTATATATCTGGTACGCATGGAGGTCAATCAACAACAAACCTATGACCAGGGAAGAACTGAAATCGACAGATTCCCATATTTATTAACCGATCAAGAATTCGTTTATGAGTTATACATCTGCAATAATCTGGTATCTGCTCTGGCTCGTAGTAATAGTGGGTGGTTTACACACTGCCCGCTATGCGATTAAGGCCTTTGACAAGAAATGGAAAACAGTTACCCAGGAAGAAGAAAAGGAACTGGAGAATAAGGAGTAGGAACAAAGAGGTGTTAACCTCTCTGCTATATGATAGAAAAGCCCTGCGCCTACAGGCGCGGGGCTTTATTATTTAACCTTTATGCGCTGAATACTGCTGATCTTCTCCTTTTATATGATTAATCAGCCATGTCTTAAGGAAATTTGTCACCTCCAAAGAAACTACAAGTTTACCATCGTTGATACGATCATAAAATTCCTTGATCCTTCCTTCAAAATAGCGGTGCTTTTCCTGATGTTCAGCCAACCTTGGATAGTTGACCGACTTCATATACTCCTCTTCACTGGCAAAGTGGTATTTTGTGTAATCATACATCTCTTGTATAAGTTCCAAAAGACTCTCTTTAGGTTTGTTATCCCTCAGGCCTTCATAGAAATTATTCAGGATCTGAATCCACTTCTGATGCTCTGCATCCAGTTTCTCATTCTTGACTGTAAGCTCCTCTGTCCATTTTACTATCATATTCTCTCTATTTGAAGTTTGTCGCTAAAGATATACATAATTTATACACCTGTTATCAGTAGCCATTCCGGTTTTTGGATAAAAAAACATAAAACAACTACAGGCAGAGAGGTTATACGTTCATAAATGTATAATACCTATCTGTTGGGTGTATCCCACTTCTTTGTTTTAGTACATCTCAGAGTCAGCTTCTTATCACCTACGTTGATCTCAAAGTCACCTTCCTCCAGTATCCACTTACCATCAAAGCCGACAAAAGCAAGGTCCTTCCCTTTTAGTGCAAGTTTAACTGTCCTGGTTTGACCCGGTTCCAGCTCAACCTTCTCAAAAGCCCTCAGACGACGTGCGTCAGGGACAATAGAAGCTACTAGGTCGGTACTATAAAGCAGAACAGCTTCTTTTCCTTTTACCTTACCTGTATTCGTTACTTCCACCTCAAAGACCAGTTCATCGTCAGCTGTAAAATTCTCTTTGTTGACCTTCAGGTCTCCGTACCTGAAGGTTGTATAGCTCAGACCATAGCCAAAGGGCCACTGTAGTGAACGTGAAGCATTGTAATTATATGCTCCCTCCATGGTGTCCGATTCTTCGCTTACTTTATAATCGTATGTTGTAAGCGAGTTGACTTCCAATGGATAGGTAAAGGGCAGTTTTCCACTGAAGTTGGCCTCTCCGCTTATCAGGTTGGCAAAGGCATCACCTCCGGCATTACCCGGCAGTAGGGTATAAACTATGGCTGATGCCAGTGGTTCGATATCCTTGATAATACGGGGACGTCCCTGATTGAGCACAAGCACTATGGGCTTACCTGTTTTCGCAAGTGCTTTTACCAACTCACGCTGATTGGCTGACATTGTAAGATCTGTAAGATTGCCAGGGGTCTCGCAATATGAGTTCTCTCCTACACATACAACGATGACATCTGCCTTAGCTGCTGCTGAGACAGCCTTGTCAATCTCCGGAGTATTTTCTTCCCACCAGTTAGCTCCATCCTTATAGGTTACACCTGGTTCATAGATTATATTACCGGCACCAAACTTAGCAGCCAGGCCTTCCAACAGCGTATTGTATTCACCAGTAAAGATATCAGTCATCTCACCCTGCCATGTATAGGTCCATCCTCCATTAAGAGTACGCATTGAATTGGCATTGGGACCAGTAACAAGGATCTTTGTACCCTTGGTAAGTGGCAGAATATTATCCTTGTTTTTCAACAGAATCATTGACTCTTCAGCAGCCTTCACGGCAACATTGTAATGCTCAGTGCTGCCAAACAGAGGATAGGATTTTGGATCATGCAGTGATTCTTCAAACAAACCAAGACGGAATTTAAGTCTGAGAACCCTTCTTGCCGCATCATCAATGCGTTCCATACTTACCTGGCCTTCTTCAACAAGTTCCTTAAGCAGCACGCAAAAGTCCCAGCTGTATGGATCCATTGACATATCTATACCGGCATTGATTGCCATCTTAATTGCTTCCTTCTTATTGGCAGCAACCTTTTCGCGGTTGAACAGATTGTTGATATCAGCCCAGTCGGTTACTATCAGACCGTCCCAGTTTAATTCTTCCTTTAGCCACTGAGTGAGCAACTGGTAGTTGGCATGAACAGGTACACCGTTAACACTTCCTGAGTTTACCATTATTGACAGGGCTCCGGCCTGTATTGATGCCAGATAGGGAGCAAAGTGCTTGTCACGAAGGTCACTTGGGCTAATAATAGCAGGAGTACGGTCCTTGCCAGAAACGGGAACTCCATAACCCATGTAGTGCTTGACACAAACCGCTATATTCTCTCTGCCAACATGATTCGGGTCCTTACCTTGCATGCCAAGAGTGGCAACACGTCCCATCTCAGCATTCACAAAAGCATCTTCGCCATAGTTTTCCCACAACCTTGACCAGCGTGGATCACGTCCCAGGTCAAGTGTTGGATTGAAGGTCCAGGGCACACTGCTGGCCCTGGTCTCATAAGCAGTGATAACTGCAGCTTCATGTACAAGATCCCGGTTAAATGAAGCAGCCATATTGATTGGCTGTGGAAACATTATGGCTCCCATGGTATAGGAAGCTCCATGGTTCTGATCTAGTCCGTAAAGGCAGGGTATACC
>JGI24708J26588_10001291_pt1 | contig 19839 bp, 21 predicted proteins | sample BioPla1DNA2_FD_26588 | JGI IMG/M metagenome (IMG submission 26588) | reverse complement strand
TTCCATATTTTATTAGTAGTTTAACAGCTTTTACTCTTTCTTGGTATGAATACATTCTTGAACCTACCTTTCATTTGTCCAAGTTTTTGTCCGCATACCCAACTGTACATAGGAAGGCTATCATTTACATCGAAATCTCTATTTCTCCATTTAAACTCTCCGTAAATGGAAAAATCCTTCCCCTCACCAACAAGATCAATTTCTTCCTCTTTCTTTTCATAAGGATTATTCCCCCACCATCTACCATAAGAATAAACAAATCCTGGAAGCTTCTCTTCCTTATTTAGTTTTTCGAAAAAATCATAGGAAATATCCTCAAAACCTTCCCCCATAAAATTCGAAAGATCACTTTCAATAAATTCTTCATAAATTTTTTCACCATTCATGCTGATAATTTGGGATTGAAATCTTAAAACATACCTATAATAAAATCTAAAACAGCCATCTTTAATTCGATATATTGTTTTTCTTCCACTTGTTTTTCCGTAAAAGACATGGAGGAACCACATAAAATTATATGAAGTTTGCTTTGTTTCCAATCATGATCGCACATTGATTGAATGATAGATGAGATCCCCGCATGTGATTTTGCTAAGTTTAACATAAATCAAATTATCATAATTCAACTTATCCTAATTGATCTTATGCTAATTATTATGATAAAACACAGAACTTGAAAGCCAATCACTATCGTAACAAAGCCAATCACTATCGTAACTATTTGCGGTTGTCTAAATTATGAAATGAGACCTACAACCTGATTATTAGAAAATTGAAATTTCCAATTATGATTTGAGATTCAAGATTAGTATTTATACATCTCCTTAACAGCTGATGGTAATTTACCGTTTTCAATTAAATCATCCAAAGCCAAACGCATCATTGCTTTTCTTTCGTCATTATAGCTACCATGAACATAACCGTAATAAAGACCTAAAAATCGATATAATTTCTCTTCTGATTTAATTAAGACCTGAACATCATCTTCATTCGCTATGAAATCGTCACCTTGTATTGTATTATCTGAAACAAGGTGAAAAAGTGCGATTTCCTCTTGCCCTTCCTGACCAGCAGACAATAACCTTTTATAACGCATACCATCGTTATAGCCTCCACCTGATTTAACAGGAATAGGAAGGAATGACTTATATTGTAATTTTCAATTACTCAATCTAAATCACTAAAGGAATTAACAATCTCGTTAAAATCGTCTATTAATGGACTAGATAAATTTACATCATATAACATTTCAATCCCATCTTCTCTAAGAACAAAATGAACAAAGTCAGATTGTGAAAATTGGGATTGATTATAAAATAGCTCGTACTCATCATACAAAAGTGTGCCATCATAGACACATTCATAACCACTTTCTTCTGCACTCTTACTAAATTCAGACGACTTTAAAGATTCGATAAATGATTTAATATTAAAATAATATCTTCTTGATCAGAAACCTTTTGCTGGTTGTGCTCATCTATATAGGTTGTAGTTGAACTTTGTTTAGCACTTTTAGTTTCTTGATTTTTCTCATCTATATATAAAGAAGTCAAATTTGTTTGTCCACTATCTTTTTCCTCTGTGTGTCTTGGAGAATAATTGCTTTTGCTACAACCTGTAAGAATTACAGTGACTATAATTGCAGAAATTAACTTAATAATTTTTGTTTTATCAAGATTCCACATTTTGTTCTTATTATTCATTCAAATTTCTTGCCCTACAAATTCTAATTTGCATTAATTATACTATTCTGGGTTACAAAATACACTAACTAACACCAAAATAATTATCCAATCTTGACTCATAAATCTTTGCTAGTCTTCTTATAATTTATTGATTAGGCTGATCGTGTTCCATCCAAAATCCATTTAAGTCTTTAGCCAATTCATCTGCAATTTCCATGGGCAAGGAGTGAGTCGTTTCAGGGTAAAGTTTACGTGTAACTTTGGGAATGTAAGCACTATTCTCAAAAGCTACTTGACCAGCAATTGGAGATTTTTCCGCTACCGCTACATACACTGGAAAGGAAATTTTCTTCAATTCTTCTTCCTTTATAACTTTTGGACTTGGAATCTGAGTTGAGTAATCTTTCATAGCAGATTTAATCATTAATGCTAATGGCTCTTCGCCCGTAATATTTTCAGTTGATTCACCTGTTAATTGTGAGGTTCCCCAGTTTTGAATTTTCTCTGCAAAAAAGGTAAGGTTGAAAGAGTTCCTCCGATAAGTGCTGACATCTTTGGATAATTTAATGTAAAAGCAGGATCTAAAAGTGTAACTGTCTGAATGCGATCAGGATATTTAACACCAAAATTAAGTGCAACTCCACCTCCAAAAGAATGACCTACAAGGTGTACTTTTTCTAAGCCAAGATCTCCCATAACATCTTCAATGTAAGAGAGCGTATCTTCTAAGTTATTTAAAGGAACATTTTGAATAGATTTACCTGCATCTCCTAAAGAATCAAAAACATATACAGTATGATAATTTAAAAAACCCGAAATATTTTCTTCCCACATGGGAGATCCTGAACTGTAACCAGGAATCAAAACAACCGGAGGCAGATGATTTGTTTTTTGATTTTCCCACTCATATACGTATACTAATCCCTAGTTAGTCTCAACATATCCTTCCCAACTAGGAACAGGCAAACCTTGCATCACAGCATTATAGTGAGTCATGTACATTTCTTTGGCTTCGCGAGTCTTGAAATGACCTACTTTCTTTTCTCCGAAGATGCTCATAATTATAAGAATGCCTATAATTATGATCAGTAGATGTCGTTTTATCACAAATTTTCCCCTATTGTTTTGACACAAAAATTCTAATTTTTTCTTCTATGAATTTTGATTTATTAATAAATCTCTCCCAAGAATTACTAGAAAATTAAACTAATTCATCTTTTGTTTTTTTATAGATAAAGCAAAGTCTCATTTAGTTAAATACTCTTGCTTAAACCTCAATCAAATCAACTATATTATACACCTTGACTAAATCTGTCTCTACAAAATCATCTTTAATAACATAGATTTTACAGAGTAGTATTTTTGATGGATTTAGTTTTATTANTNCTTCTGTGCTAGAATAATTTAAGTCTAGAATTATTTTTAGAAGGATGATANATATGAATCCCTGGAANAAATTACCTGATGTTAGAATAAAACCTGATAATTTTTTAGCAGTTATTGAAATTCCCAAAGGGAGTAAACAAAAATATGAAGTTGATGAGAGCACAGGTCTGCTGCGTTTAGATCGCATTTTGTATACCTCTACTCACTATCCAGCAAACTATGGCTTTATTCCAAAAACTTTAGCTGACGATGAAGATCCTATCGATGTTCTGGTACTTTGTTCAGAAGCTTTGACCCCTCTTTGTATGGTTCAGTGTTATCCAATTGGTCTGATTAAGATGACTGATGATGATCAAATTGACGAAAAAATTATAGCGATCCCCTTCAATGATCCTCAAATGTCAGTTTATAAAGATATTGATGATCTGCCAAAACATCTCTATGAAGAAATTGAACATTTCTTTACAATATATAAAGAGCTTGAAAATATAAAAACAGATGTTTTGAAATCAGGAGATCGCAAGGCTGCTATTAAGGCAATCAAGAGGTCTCGTAAAGCCTATGTTGAGACTTTTGAATCTTTTTTTTAAATCCTATCCTAAATTCATTAAAATAGTCCAAACAAAAAACCAAACGTAAAGCTTAGCGTTTGGTTTCTCATTTAAATTTTTAATGTTTATTTTACATTAGAAACTTGTCACATATTGTCGATATTTTAGAATTATTCTCNCTCAGANGCCCCATTTTCTGGGCTTTGTCCACCTAGTGGCTTCATGGTAGGAAAGAGTANGACATCGCGAATTGTGGTCGANTTGGTTAAGAGCATAACTAAACGATCTATTCCAATGCCAAGACCACCTGTAGGTGGCATAGCATACTCTAAAGCTTCTACAAAATCTTGATCTGGGAGGCTAGCTTCTTCATCGCCTTCTTTTCGTTTTTCNAGTTGATCTTGAAAGCGTTCTGCNTGATCACGTGGGTCATTTAATTCGGAATAAGCATTGCCATATTCTGAACCATTAATAAAAATTTCAAATCTTTCTGTCAAGCGCTGATCAGATTTTTTCTTTTTGGCAAGTGGCGAAACTTCGATCGGATAATCATAAATAAAAGTCGGTTGAACTAATTTATCTTCACATAATTCTTCAAAGAATAGATTAATTATTTCACCCCGAACCATTCCGGCTGCTTGTTCTAATAAACCATTTTCTTTGGCTACAGCTAATGCTTCTTCATCAGTATCAATCTGATCAAAGTCTACACTTGTAAATTTTTTGATAGCTTCTATCATGCTCATTCTAGCAAAAGGAGGCGTTAAATCTATTTCTAGCTCATCATATACTATTTTCAATGTATCATTAACAGCTAAACAAGCTGTAGAAATCAAATGCTCAGAAATTTCCATCATGCCATGATAATCTGTATAAGCTTGATAAAGCTCGAGCATGGTAAATTCTGGATTATGTTTGGTTGACATTCCTTCATTGCGGAAATTTCTACCTATTTCGTATACTCTCTCAAAACCACCAACAATTAAACGCTTTAAGTAAAGTTCAGGTGAAATTCGTAAAAACAAATCCAAATCCAATGTATTGTGATGGGTAATAAACGGTCTGGCCGCAGCTCCACCAGCTATTTGATTTAATAATGGCGTTTCTACTTCTATAAAATCTAATTTTTCTAATTCATGCCTGATAGTTGAAATAATTTTACTACGTTTTTCAAAAACTTCTTTTATTTCTGGATTTACAATTAAATCCAAATAACGCTTGCGGTATCTGGTATCGGTATCGGTCAGGCCATGGAATTTTTCGGGGAGAGGCCTGAGACATTTGCTTAGCAAACGATAGCCTTGATTTCTAACTGAAACTTCACCTCTTTGAGTTGTAAAGATTGTACCTTCTACCTCAACGATGTCACCTATATCAAGATTCTGCCAATCCTTGTAATCTGAATCTTCTAAAGCATCAATTTTTGTGAAAATTTGAATTCGACCTTGACGATCAGCTAGATCAACAAAACTAACTTTACCCATTCCCCGTTTAGCCATAATTCTACCAGCGACAGAAACTTTTTGGCCCTCAAGCTCTGCCAGGTTATCAATAATTTCTTGGCTATGATGCGTTTGTTTAGCAGTTGTTTCCCAAAAAGGATTCTTGCCTTGTTCGGACAAATCCTCCAGTTTATTAATTCTATTTAAAACCTGCTCTTGAATGTCCTCGGTTGCTTGTTGATCATTTTGAGGCACGCCCTCTTTGCTCATATTTTCTCCTATCATCTCGATTATTTTTCAGCGGTAATAATTAAGGAACAATTTTCTGACAAGCAATTGTTTCTTAAATTCATATCGTTATTTGTTGATTTCTAATATTTCGTATTTTAATTTTCCTGCTGGAGAGCGAACTGTAACAGTATCACCTTCTTTTGCTCCCATAATTGCAGCACCAACTGGTGATTCATTAGAAATTTTTGCTTTTACAATATCTTCTTCTTGTGGACCGACTATCGTATAAGTCATTTCTTCATCAAACTCAAGATCCTTGAGTTTAACTACGGAACCTAAAGTGACTTCTTCGCTTGAGATTGATGTCTCTTCGATGACTTTAGCATGTTTAAGGATTACTTCTATTTCTGCTATTCTGCCTTCATTTTTAGCTTGAGCTTCTTTAGCATCATCATATTCTGAATTTTCCGAAAGATCGCCTAATGCTCTTGCCTCTTTGAGACGTTCTGCAATATCCATCGATAATTCAGTTTTTCGATGTTCTAATTCACTTTGTAATTCTTTAACACCTTCATAGGTCATTTCATAGACTCTTGTTGTCATATATATCTACCTTTCATGCTTATATTACTTTTGTTGCTAGACAAAATTTGTCTTACTACATTTTTTGCACTATATAATGAATTAATTTATTTATTATAATCACTATCTTTTCTGATTACATCATGGGCTCCACCTTCAACAATACTGGTTGGAGAAACAATAACTAATCTTGCTTTTTCTTTAAATTCATCTAGGGTGATAGAACCGCAAGAACACATTGTTGCTTTTATTTTAGCAACTGTATGATCAACATTGTCCTTTAGTTTACCTGCATATGGCACATAGGAATCGACCCCTTCTTCAAAAGCCATTTTACCTGAACTTTGACCATCATCATAGCGTTGCCAATTACGAGCACGGTTTGAACCTTCACCCCAATATTCTTTTACATAATTTCCATTAACCATCAGTCGTCTAGTTGGACTTTCGTCAAATCTAGCAAAATAACGACCGAGCATCAAAAAGTCTGCTCCCATCGCTAAAGCTAAAGTCATATGATAATCGTGAACAATTCCACCATCTGAACAAATTGGGATATAAATACCAGTTTCTTCAAAATAACGATCACGTTCTGCTGCAACTGCAATGACAGCTGAAGCTTGACCCTGACCAATACCCTTTTGTTCTCTTGTTATACAGATAGAACCACCACCAATACCTACCTTAATAAAATCCGCACCTGCATCGGCTAGGTAACGAAATCCTTGCGCGTCGACAACATTTCCCGCACCGACGTGAACAGAATCACCATACTTATCTTTGATCCAGACTAAAGTGTCCTTCTGCCATTCAGAAAAACCATCTGATGAATCAATGCAAAGAACATCAGCACCTGCTTCAAGCAAAGCTGGTACCCTAGCTTCGTAATCTCTAGTATTAATACCTGCACCTACCAGTAACCGTTTGTCTGAATCTAGCATTTCATCTGGATTTGCTTTGTGGCTATCATAATCTTTACGAAAAACTAGACTAACAAGTCTACCTTCTTTATCTATAATTGGCAATTGATTAACTTTATGATCCCAAATTATATCATTAGCTTCTGAAAGAGTTATGCCTTCTTCACCATAAATGACTTCCTCAATTGGTGTCATAAAATCTTTGACTTTTTCATCACCTTTAATTCTAGAAATACGATAATCACGACTAGTTACTATACCTAGCAATTTTCCAGTAGATGTACCATCAGACGTGATTGGCACAGTAGAATGTCCTGTTTTTTCTTTCAAATTCAAAACATCTGTAACTGTAGCTTCTGGTGGTAAATTGGTGTCACTAGGTACAAAACCAGCTTTATACTTTTTTACTTTTTGAATCATTTCAGCCTGTGATTCAATTGGTTGTGAGCCAAATATAAATGACATTCCACCTGATCTTGCTAGGGCAATCGCTAAACCATCGTTGGAAACTGATTGCATAATGGCTGATGTGAATGGAATATTTAAGCTAATTGGAGATTCTTCTTCACCTTTTTTATATTTAACAAGTGGAGCTTTTAAAGAAACATTACTAGGAACACATTCTTTTGTTGTCAAATTAGGGATAAGTAAATATTCACTAAAAGTGCGTGATAATTCAGATTGAATGAATGCCATACTTCCTCCTTGAAAGTTATTAATTTTATTTATTCTTATTGTATATCATAGCTGCTTCAATGAAGGCAACAAAAACTGGGTGCGGTTTGATCGGTCTTGATTTAAATTCTGGATGTGAGATCAAGCCAATATAAAAAGGATGATCTGGATATTCCACTGCTTCAACTAACTTGCCATCTGGCGATACACCCGAGAAAACTAGTCCCGCTTCTAGTAAAGGACCTTGCCAAGCGAGATTAAATTCACGGCGATGATGATGTCTTTCTGATGTTTCGGTCAATTTATAAATTTTTTCTAATTTTGTATCTTCTTTTATATGCATTGGATAAGCACCCAAACGCATCGGTTGATCTGTAAGTGGGATATCCTCTAAATTTTCTTTTTGCTCATCCGTCAAGGATGCATAATAAAAGATATCTGAACAACTTCTCTCACATTCATCGGTATGAGCATCTTTGATTCCAGCAATATTGCGGGCGATTTCTACAACTCCCATTTGCATACCTAGACCAAGACCTAAGAATGGGATTTTGTGTTCTCTGGCATATTTAGCTGCATCAATCATACCCTCCATACCTCTAGGACCAAAACCTCCTGGAATTAAAATTGCATCTACCTCGGCAAATATATTGTCTAATTCCTCTTCTGTTTTATTTTCTAAAGGATCGCTGTCAATCCAAATTATTTCTGTATCACAACCAAGTTTAATTGAAGCATGCAAAATTGCCTCTACAGAAGATAAATATGCATCTTGCATTTGAACATATTTACCCACTAAAGCAACTTTTAATTTTTTTGTCATATATTGAATTTGTTGATTCAAAAGTTTCCATGAACTTAAATCTGGTTCAATAAACTGAGCTATTTTTAATTGGTTACAGACAACGTTGGCAAAACCTTGTTCTTCAAAATATAAAGGTAAAGCATAGACAGTTGGCATATCAACATTTTCAATAACATTTTCAAATTTCACATTGCAAAAGTTAGCTACTTTATGGCGAATAGAATCATCGATCGGATGTTCTGAACGTAAAACCAAAATATCTGGTTGTACACCGTAGGACAACATTTTTTGAACGCTATGTTGAGTCGGTTTTGTTTTTAACTCCCCAGGGTTATTTAGATATGGTAATAAAGTAACATGAATAAAGAGACAATTATCTTGCCCAACTCTATAACTAATTTGTCTTAACGCCTCAATGTAAGGAGTACTTTCCATATCTCCAACTGTGCCGCCTATTTCTACAATAACTACATCAGTTGGCTGCTCACGAGCTACTTTAAACATATGCTCTTTGATTTCATTGATAATATGAGGAACAACTTGAACCGTACCGCCATTATAGAAGCCTTCACGTTCTCTTTGGATAACATCTTGATAAATCTGGCCCGAAGTTATATCAGATTCTGCTGATAAATTTACATCTGTAAATCTTTCATAATGACCGATGTCAAGGTCTGTCTCAGCCCCATCTTCTGTTATAAATTTTTCACCATGTTGAATTGGACTCATTAAAGCAGCATCTGCATTTATATATGGGTCAAATTTTTGTGTAACAACACTTAAACCACGTGCCTTTAACAAAGCTCCCAAAGCTGCCGCTGTAATGCCTTTACCTAGGCCTGAAACAACTCCACCTGTTACAAAAATATACTTCGTTGACATAGATTCTCCTCATCTAATATTATGTAAACTATGATTACAAGGATGCATATACACATTGAGATATAAATTTAATATTAATTTAATCCATCTAATCATTCTAGTTATTGCCAACATTGATGTCAATTTGTATTATTGATACATAACCAATTATCAATTAGGGGGCTATTATGCAAATTATCTTAAGCAATATCTCTTTTTCAGTATTCGAAATGCTGTTTATTGTAGCAATACCTGTCTTATTAATTATTGTTGCTATTGCTTACTTAGTAACCAGCAACAAGCAGTTAAATATTTTCAAAAATTCTGTGCAAAACATTATAGGAAAAATCGAAAATATTGATGACTATTCAATTGAAAATGTAAATTCATTAAAAGAAGCTGCCGATGATGTGGAGTATTCACTTCTTAAAGATGCAATAAATGAAACAATTGAAAATGGTAATAATAAATATCAGGGCAAATGGTTACCAGACCTATCTGAAAAAATAAACAAAAAAAATCTAACCAATAAACAATTAAAAAGTGTTTTAGGATACACACCGATTTTATTTGTAGTTGCAATTGGCTTTCTTGCCTCAATCATTTTGGAAATACTACCAATTGTAAATCCAATTGCTTTTAGTGCTAATATTACTTATCCATTTTTTAATGTGATACCCTTGATCATTGGAATTTTGATCGCCTTATTTCTGTTAAATTATAAAAACGTACTAGAAAATGAGCTTGATACAGAGATAGATTCTCTTAAAAAGGGAATTGATCAGATCATCCCTGTATATTCTGACAAGGCAGGTTTAGCTTTGCTAGTAAATGAAATGACAGAACACGAAAACAATATTGATGCTTCTTTGACTACTTTTAATAATCAACTTGAACAATTTGTTTCAGAAGATTTTAGAAATTCTTTGAATGAATCAATACGCGAAGTTATGGAGAACGAAATAGCACCACCTATTAATGAAGCCTCTAGTACTTTATCTGATCTAGCAAACGCTTTAGCCGAAAAACAAAATGAAGGAATGGCAGAGTTAGCAGATCATTTCACAACAAATTTAACTGATTCATTAAAAGTCAATTTAAAATCAATAACAGATGAACTTGACTCATTTAATGTACTCATGGAAGATACTACTAATTTTATTCAAGACTCTATCGCTATTTTAGAAAACTCACGTCAGCAAAATATTCTTTTAAACCGTGAAGTTAGCGATTCAATTGAACTTATGACTGTTGCCAAAAATGATATCGCCAATGAAATGGCAGAAATGTCAGATTATTTAGAAGTTATAGCTAATGTAACAGAAAAGATGACTTCTGTTTATGCTGGTGAAGATGCTAATTTAAAACAGCAAATAGGCAGTTTAGAAATTGCTTTGAATAATTCATTGAATACAATAAATGAGAGTATTTATCAATCACAGGCCACATTAACTTTAAGTTCACAGTTAAAAGAAGAACAGCAATTACAAAGTAAAGAAATGATTGAACAAATGGATGAGATTTTAGAAAGTCTCAATACTGTAAATCAATCAATACGTGAAACTACCAGCGGTTTTGCAACTGAGTCTGATCAATTAGTAAAAAACAGTTTAGATGATTATGAAGAAGCTTTAGCAAATATAGTCGAAAGATTAATCTATACAACTGCTGAAATAAGAGATGCAGTTGAGGGTTTACCATTAGCTTTAAATTCCAAATCAGATTATTTTGAGAAGAAATAAGATATTAAAATGAAAATCAGGAAATCGAATTTAAGTGAAAATAATAAAAATAAAGATGATTCTGAGGTCAAAAGACTTCAAGAATCAGAAGTTGAGCTTGAAAAAAATAATGGAAACCTCAGTGATAACAACTTAACAGACAATAAAGAACGGAGCAGTATTCGGAAAGTGCCTAATGTTGCTCTAAAAGAAACTCCATCAAATGAGGTCGCTACAAAAACAAAATTCGAGCGAATTAGCGATGCCAGTTTAAGTGAATTAGTAAATCTTGCAGAAGACTTACACGTCCTACCAAGAGAAGCCCAAATGAAAATAAATAAAACTCATCGAAACTGGCTCATCTCGCAAATACGTAAACAAAAAACAGAAGATGATTTGATAGATTTTGCTTACAGACTAGATCATAAAGAGTTGAGCTTGATTTTTCCTATACTGGCAACAACACATAGAAAAAGTATTGTAGATAAACTAAACAAAATTATTTCAATAAGAGCGAGCAAAGTCCTATATATACATGGTTGGACAACTTTACAATATATTTACCCTGAAAATCGTTTCGCCAGAAATTTTAGTGATTTATGTCGGGAGTTAGAGAATTTAAATTTTCCATCAGATAGCCTCTTAAATGATCCAAAAAACAAAAATCAATTATCGTATAAAGTTCTACCTTATCCTCATTTTGACTGGACAAATATAAAACTAATTACAGAAATTGCTGTTCCAGATAATCGTCGCTTTATGAATAATATTATGAATCATATTTTTGATAATCAAATCACACTCGAGGACTTCTTCTATGAATATGGAATTTATGATGATTTGTCTTTAGGAATGGCTATTAGACAAAATTATGATGTCAAAAAATTAGAAAGAAGAATTCATTCTGAAGGACTTGCAAAAAAATCTTGGCGCGATATATTCAAATTAGGACAAGATGATCTCGAAATATAACTACTGAAGGTGTTAATAAAAGCAGATTAATTTAATAAGTGATTACAAGATCAGCAGATAATAAACTTGAGTTAATTTGATGCTCTGTCAACTTAACCCCAACTTCGGTTAACTCTTCTTCATTAAGGTATAACGAGATAGACTCTTTACTAACACCAATTTCAACATTATTTTGATGAAGAAATTTTAGCGTTGACTCTATTTCACTCCCCTTGACTGTCAATAAAACAGCATCGTTTATAAAAATAATCTTACTTGGTAAAATTTCTTGATAGTTTAAATTATTTATTAATTTAACTGTTTGAGTTTTTATTCGTAGGTCATGGTCAACTGCTATCTTATTAACTAATAAGACAATATTCTTTTCTTGATTATTGTTTGTCTCAATTAATTCTGATTGAATTAAATTGTCTTGTAAAATATCAATATCTGTTTTTTTATCTAGATCTACTTCTAATTTAATATTATTTTTCATTTTCATCCATTTTCTAATTCGAATACTCTATTCTAAATGTAAAGCTTGTATCGAAAAATCTTCAGGCAAATAGAACAGTTCTTGATAATTACTCAAATCATTAGTTAATTCTACAACTGTCATTTCTAGATTGATTTTACTATTGCTGTCAAAAATTCTATATCCTAAGAGATTATCATCTGAAAAATAATAGCGAATATATTCATGATTATCTAATGTATATTCTTCAAAAGTTGAATTTTGTCCTAAAAAGCTGGCTTGTCCTTCACCTAAAAAATAAATTGTTTCAAGTCCTAAAAGAATTTCATTAATTGCTCCATCATATGAATAAATTTCTGAATTATCATCTAAAAAAATTTCAAACGCAATTTTTTCTTCACGATCTAGAATAAAAAAGCTTCCATCATTCAAGACCAAACTTTCTTGTGTATCTGATTCATCGCTGATCATTGAGTATTTTGTTCCATCTTTAGAGAAAGAAAGTATGTAATTGGTTAATTGATTATTTACTAAGTCATCTGTCTGATATGCAAAGTAAAACTGTTCCTGAGCTAAAGTATTATAAAATTTTGATAGTTTTCGCTGCTCAATTCCTTGTTCCGCCTCAAATAAATTTTTACTTGTTATGGGAATAGATGGCTCTTCCTGCAGATGTTGATTTGTATCTTGAGCAGACTCATTTGTCTTTATTTCATTGGAGTCAGGACTAGTTGTATTAGTAACAATCTGAGTTTTGGTTACTCCACTCTCAGTTTCACTTGGAGTTTCTGTTTGGCTAGTACAAGCTATATTAAATAATAAAAGAAAAATAACAAGTGAAATTTTTATTTTTAATAATTTCATTAAAATACCCTCATGCCAGCTTTGCTAGTTTAGCATTAATACCCTAGTACTGCTGAAATATAAAATAAGTTAATTCATCGTAATATAATTTATTTCTACAGGCACTGGCGGTGAATAAGGCTCATCAGAATATAAATTCGTAAAAATTGCACCCGTCGCATTAACTGCCTCTGAAAAACTTAACAAATGCGTATCAAAAACAGTTACAGATAATACCATATTACGCTCAGCTTGATCATACGAAACAAACCAGCTATTTTGTCTGGTCATATTATTGACTTCATCAAACCCAACTTCCGCTGTACCTGATTTGCCAGCTAATTTAATGTTATCATAATTTAAACTTGTATATGTTTTTGTTACAACCTGACGCAAAGCATTATCCATCGTCTTAATATCTTCTGGGTCAGCTATGTTATCTGTTATCTTTTGTATATCTGTATCTAATAGGAGACGTGGACGATACCAAACTCCGTCATTGGCAACAGCTCCAAAAACAGAAGCTAGGTGTGCGGGAGATATTAATAGTTCTCCTTGACCATAGCCTGCGTCAGCTAATAAAATTGTATCTTTGATAGGTCCATCATTGGTTAACTGAGCTATTCCAAATGGATAGTCAGAAGCTATACTTTCACCAAATTGTAAATTTTCCATTTGTTGATTAAATTCCTCAATACCCATATCTAAGGCAACTCTAGCAAAATAAATATTGTCGGAATTATACATAGAGGCGTTATAGTCAATATTGCCATTGACTACCGTATAGCGAATTACTTGATGATTTCCCCAACTAGGATCATAAGTCCAGCCCTTGCCTTGAATGTTATAGGTAGTATCTTTAGTCAGAGTTCCAGCATTAAAACCAGCAATTGAAGTTAAGAGTTTTTCCGTTGAACCAGGTGTCATTGCACCAGAAAATTTGTTAAACAAAGGTAAATGAGGATCATTTATTAAAGAATCATATTCGGACTGACCAATGCCTAAAACAAATTGATGGGGATCAAATGAAGGAGTGCTAACTAGAGCTAAAATGTCACCATTACGTGGATCAATAGCTGTAAAAGTCGCATTACGATCTGAATGCAGATCATAAATTGTTTGTTGCAAGTCCGAATCAATTGTTAAATATAAATCTTGTCCATGCTTAGCTTCTTGTTCTAGTAATACTTGTTGGTACTCACCTGTTACAAGTACTTTGTAACCATCCTCTCCCCTTAAATGCTCTTCATAAAGTGCTTCAAGACCGGTTTTGCCAATGAAGTCTTCTGGTGTTAAGCCAGCATTTTCTTCTTTTTCTAAATCTTCAACTGTAGGATGACCAACATAACCAACCAAATGTGCAGTAGCTTCTCCTCTAGGATAGTAGCGAGTAGCTATTTGTTGCACCATCAAATAATACTGAGACACTGCTTCTTTATGCTCATCTGTGAGTTCAGTTAGAGTTTTGATCGGTACAAATGTATCATCTGTAACCCAAGCTTGTTCTAATTGCTGATTAATATAGCCCGGTTCTAAGTCAAATGCTGCTTCCAAAGCAGGTATATCTTTTTCTAATATAGAAGACGGGGTAATGCCTATCCTATTAATAAAAGATTTTGTAGCTAATGGATTTCCATTACGATCATATATGTCTCCTCTATTTGCTGGTATAGGCATTATCTGTACCAACCCGTGATCATGGAGCCCTGGTAAAATTACACTTGGCGTCCAGTCAAGTTGCCAGCGTGAGGTTTTTGGATGATAAATAAAATTATAAGTATTTTGTTTTTCTATTGTTCCAAATTCTGTGCTGTAAACAACTGTTCCTTGGTATGAAATTAAACCATCACTTTGTTCATTTATGATTGGAGTAAAATCTATCAATTCGATGCTATTTAGACCAATGCTCTCATGTACCATATTATTACGATCTACAATTTGTTCGCGACCATACTTATCTATAGCTGATGGATGCACCCATTCAAACAATGCTTCGGCATTATCTGCCTCAATTAAGTCTAAAATTCTTTGAATTTGTAATTTGGCGTCATCAGCGCTTATTTGGATTTCCTCTGACTCATCTTGAGTGTCAAAAATACTTTTGGGTTTTGAAATGCCTTCACAACCCACTAATAGTACAAAACTTAATAGCAAACAAATTAATATTTTTTTTGATTTCAAAATAAGATCCTCCAACTTGGAATTATTTAAATCGTTTTTTTGTTGTTACTATTTTAGGTACACCAAAAACAACTAGTCAAAAATAAAAAGAATAACTTATCTTATTATATACTAGTTAATTGCAGAATTTATTAATGTTTTAATTAACTTAATCGGATTGTAACCAGAATGTTGTATTAATTTTGGATACATACTTATGGCAGTAAAACCTGGTAAAGTATTTATCTCATTTAGCAAAATTTTCCCCGTAGATTTTTCAATAAAGAAATCCGCACGTGATAGCCCCTCACCATCAACTAGATTAAACGCTGTTTTAGCATATTCATGCAAAGTTTTTAGCTGATCATCTGTTAATGATGCTGGAATGATTAATTCAGAATCTTGAGAAATATATTTTGACTCATAATCATAAAAATCTCGATCGGGAATAATCTCTCCTGCTTCTGAAACAAAAATATTATCTTCTAAATCTGGATCTTCTATAATAGCAAGTTCAATTTCTCTACCAATGATCCCTGCTTCGATTACAACTTTTGAATCATAATTAAAAGCTAAATCTAAAGAGTTTTCAAGGTCTTTTCGATCATATGCTTTATTTATTCCAACCGAAGAACCAGCATTAGCTGGTTTAACAAACACAGGATAAGCCAATTCTGCTTCAATATTTTCAACTGCCTTGTCTTTATTAGAAAGATATTCTTTTTTCTTAAGCCAAGTCCATTCTGCTTGGGGAATACCCGCATAATCAAATAACATGCGCGAGATAACTTTATCCATACTAACTGCACTGGACAATACTCCGCAGCCAACAAAGTTAGCATTAAGCATATCAAAGAGTCCCTGAATAGTGCCATCTTCGCCATTTTGCCCATGTAGTACCGGGAAAAAAACATCAACATCATACCAATTCAGTTGATTATCTTCTTCTACATAAAATCCTTGACCTTTTTCACCTAATTTAAATAAGACAGTTTGATTATTGGGATCATTAAGCCACGAGCCATCTTTGACTTGGTCTACTCGTCCATGAAACAAAAAACAGTTTCCTTCTTTACTAATGCCTAATTGGTAGATATTTTTAGCGTTTGCTTCTTTCAGCAAATTAATAATATAGGAGGCAGATTGGGCAGAGATTTCATGCTCATTGCTTTGTCCACCAAAAATAACACAGATACTTAAATCTTCGAATTTCATTGACATCTATATCTTTCTTCTTGTATTAACTACTATAAATCTAATTCTTTTTTATTTTTTTGGATAAACATTAACATTTCTGTTAATTGATCTTCGAGATCTTCCAGATTATCTTTTACATAATCCATCGTACTAGTCTGAATTTGCCGACTTTTGGTATTGGCATTATCAATAATTCTTTGTGCCTCGATCTTAGCTTGCTCAGTTATCTCATGTTCATCAATCATACGAGCCATTTTTATTTCAGCATCATTTAGAATAGATTCTGCTTCTTTGCGACTTTCTGCAATTAATTGTTTGTTATGCTGTAATAACCATTTGGCTTGTCTTAACTCTTCGGGAAGTTTTTCTCTCACCATTTCAATTAAAAACAAAAATTCTTCACGATCTACCATGCACTGATCAGAAAGTGGAACTTTTCTAGCCATATGAAGACTTTCTTCAATTTGAATTAAGATATCATCGATCTTATCATCGATTTCTTGTTTAGCTCCCAATGAAGCTTTTTTAGGTTTTTGCTGATCTTGATCATCGAGCAAATTGTACTCGTTATCCATTATTAGCCTCCAATTGCTTTTGTTTTGTGTTTTTATGATTAAAAATGATTAATCATTGTACTCTATAATTTATCCTGTCTCAACTTGACAAATTTTTTCTTAACTTGTGTCAGATTACATTCTGGTACCATGTCCAAGAAATTTTCTCCCAATCGTCCAAGTTCTCGCACATTGGAGCTACTAATATGAGACAACTCACTACGTGAGATTAAAAAAATCGTTTCAATATCCTGATTTAATTTTTGATTTATGGTAGCCATTGGAATTTCATAATCTAAGTCAATCCCATTTCTAAGACCACGTACAATTGCATCTGCCGAAACTTTATAATATGTATCAGCTAATAACCCATCAAATTTAATCACTTCGATATTATCATAGCTAGCGGTTGCAAGTAAAACCATTTCATATCTTTCTTCTGTCGAAAAAACTGTTTTGTAATCTGGTTTCTCGAGCACAGCTATAACAAGCTGATCACACTTTTTAGCTGCTCTTACAGCTATATCTAAATGTCCAGTCGTAAAAGGATCAAAAGTTCCACTATATAACCATTTTCTCTTTTTTTGCATACGCTCACCTACAGAATTTTAGTTTAATTTCTTCTCTATAACTACAAGCACACTTTGACCATATCTTTTTTCTTTAATAAGATTCCACTTATTTTGATCTAGCTCAAGTTTAATTGTTTTAGAATGTTCTATAAGGATTTTACCATTTTCACTTAAAAGTTTTCCTAAATTTTGTTCGATTTCTTGCCAAATCTCATTCAAAAGCATCCAAGGTGGATCAAAATAGATAATGTCGAAAATCTGACCCTGTTTAGCTAATTGCTCTACAGCTCTATTAGCGGAGATCGGTAGCAGTTTACCTCTTAATTTTGTTTTCTCAAAATTTTTATTAATTATTTGTTGTGCTCTTTTATTATTTTCAACAAAAATTACATTAGGTACGCCTCTACTAAGAGCTTCTATACCTATTTGGCCAGAACCAGCAAATAAATCTAAAAAGAATGAAATTTCTCCTTGATCAATTTCGGATTGGATACTAGAAAATATAGCTTCTTTCATCCGATCTGAAGTGGGTCTCATCAATTTATCATTATTTGTTTCTAACCTTATTCCTCCTGCTCTGCCAGCAACAACTCTTGGCATTTTAACCTCGCTTATAAAATCATTCCAGATAATAATTCTGGATATCTTTGTTTGATTGCTTTTACTATATTACGATTTTCTACCTTTCGTAAATTTGGATCGTCCCTAATAATCTCCTTGAAAAATTTGTCTACAGAATTCATTAGCTCCTGATCTTCATATAAATTTACTAATTTGAATTGAGGCAAACCATGTTGCTTAGTACCAAAAAAGTCGCCTGGCCCTCTTAAACGTAAATCCTCTTCTGCCAAAGCAAAGCCATCATCATTTTTGCATAAGGTTCTTAGCCTAGTTAAAGCTAGCTCATCTTTTGTATCACTTTGTAAGATACAAATTGAGTCCAAATCACTTCTACCAATTCTACCTCTTAGTTGATGTAACTGAGCAAGTCCAAAGCGTTCAGCATTTCGAATAAGCATAAATGTAGCTTGTGGATTATCGACTCCTACTTCTATAACAGTAGTGCTAACTATAATATTAATTTCATTATCAAGAAAGTCCTGCATTACTTTATGCTTTTGATCTAGTTTTAAAGAGCCATGCAGTAAACCTATATTCAAATCTGGAAAAATATTTTGTGAAAGTTGTTTATAAACTGATTCAACAGAATCAACATCATCTAATTCATCTGAATCTTCAATCAATGGACAAACTACGTAAACTTGTTCATTCCTTTCCACAGCTTTACGCATTAATGTATAAATACGCGTTTCATCTTGAGAGGTAGCCGTATATGTCTGTATCTTTTTNCGGCCCTTTGGTAATTCTCGCATCAAAGTTAAATCCAAATCACCATACAAAATAAGACCTAAAGTTCTTGGAATAGGAGTCGCTGAAATAACGAGCCGATGAGGAGTATATCCTTTATTATCGGTTTCTCCCAAAACAGCCCTTTGTTTTACACCAAAACGATGTTGTTCATCGGTAATTGTTAGCACTAGATTTTCGAACTTTAAATCTTGTTCTAGTACAGCATGGGTGCCTACAATCAACTCAATTTTTCCATTTGCAGTACTTTCAAGAATTTCAGCTCTTACTTTGCTTTTGGTTTGACCTGTTAATAAACGTATTTCAAATGGATATTCAGCAAAGAAATCTTTGAGGGTTTGATAATGTTGTTTGGCTAGGATTGAAGTTGGCGCCATGAAAAGAGATTGTCCACCGCAAAATTTTACATAGGCAATAGCAAAAGCTGCAACTAGAGTTTTACCCGAACCAACATCACCTTGCAAGAGGCGATTCATGGGGTTTGATTTTTTGAGATCATTTAACAAATCATTAACAGCCATCACTTGGGCATTTGTTAACTCAAAAGGTAAATTCGCTCTCAATTGATTCATCTGTTCTATAATTTGTTCGTTTTTGACAGTATCCTCAATAAGCAGCGAATAAGCTTTAGCATCTTCAACTCTTTTCTTTTTTAATAAATAAAGAGCTACCCGAATCAAAAACAATTCCTCAAAAGCTAACCTTTCTCTAGCAATTAAACACTCTTGTTGATTGTTTGGAAGATGAATTTTTTCCAAAGCAAATTCTAAGGTTGAAAGTTTTGCTTTTTTTCTGATTTCATCCGGGATTGGATCATAAAGATAATTATCGTATAGATCTATTGTCTGTTTAACAGCAGA
>JGI24708J26588_10001290_pt1 | contig 19840 bp, 14 predicted proteins | sample BioPla1DNA2_FD_26588 | JGI IMG/M metagenome (IMG submission 26588) | reverse complement strand
CATCCCACTTCTACATTATCCCCTAAGATAGCACCAAATTTCTTTAAACCAGTTTCTAGGCTTTCTTCACCGATTCTAACCTTAACTAAGGTCTTATCCGATTTCACATTGGAAGTAATGGATCCGGCTCCCATATGCGCCTTATAGCCTAGAATGGAATCTCCAACATAATTATAATGGGGAACCTGAACCTTATTAAATAAAATTACATTCTTTAATTCCGTTGAATTTCCCACTACTGCACCTTCACCTACGATAGCACTACCACGGATAAAGGCACAATGCCTTATTTCTGCATCTTTTCCTATGATTGCCGGTCCATTGATGGATGCAGTAGGTGCTACTTTGGCTGATTTGGCAATCCATATGTCATCGCCCATTTTATTGTATTCCTCACTGGATAAGGTCTTACCTATTTGTAAGATACCATCCTTGATTCTATTCAATACCTCCCAAGGATAGGTACACCCCTCAAAGATATCAGCTGCAATTGTTTGCTCCAAATCCAATAGTCGATTAATATTCAATTGTTCCATACATAATCCCCCTTGTTTGTAATCCATAGGCTTGTTTATAACCAATACATTTGCTTGCAATTAATACACTCATTTGCAATCAATACACTCGTTTGTGATTAATACATTTGTTTGCGATTAATACTCTCGTTTGCGATCAATACAAAACTAAAACCTAGGTTATTGATTCATCCTTCTTTGATCTCCATACTTATTCGTCAGAAATCGATTTGTCAGTAATCAATCTTATTGATTCCTTCTTCATTTCATCTTATGTTTCCTCTAGTACTTTCTAGTACCTTAATTGGAAAGCCAAGTGTTTTTCTCATTCTTCTAGTATTTAACTTATCATTGCACATTCTACCATGGAAGTCTTCAACTAGCTCTCCCTTACTGTGTAGATCAATTTAAAGAAATCCGATTTTAGTAGATCCGATTCAATTAGCTTTTATAATGTTTTGCAGCCTCATAAAAATATTGTTTTAAAATTTGCTGATTATTTAAAGCCTTTACCCCTTCCACCATCCGACTTACAAATCGCTCCAGTTTCTCCGTATATTCTTCACTACTAATCTCTCCATTGGCCACATAGGTTAGACCCTTTTCCCAACTGGCTGTCAATTCCGGGTTTAATAAGGATTTTATGGAGGCATTGACTACCTCATAAATCATTTCCCCTAGAAGTGTGGGGGTAATAATCTGAGTCTTCTTATTCAGCTTTAGATATTCTATTTTCACTAATTTATTCAATATCTCCGCCCTAGTTGCAGAGGTTCCGATACCACTTCCCTTTATCTGAGCTCGCAATTCTTCATCTTCAATTAATTGCCCGGCATTTTCCATAGCCAAGATCAGAGATCCGGAACTGTACCGTTTCGGTGGTGAGGTTTCTCCTTCCTTTATGGTAAGAGATTGCACTGGAAGGAACATCCCTTTCTTTAATTTCATAATAATTTCAAATAAGGAACGATCGGAATTCTCTTCCTCTCCTTCTTCGGGATCTTCTTTTTCCTGAGCTGTCCCATTAATGTAAGAAGAGGGTTTACCCTTATCTTTATTTCCCACTACTTTAAGATAACCTTCCTCTTCTAAGACACGAATATTGGTAAAGAAGAATTCCGTATTAATCTTAAAGGTTAATCCTACCTTTCGATATTTTGCCGCCGGATAAAATATACTTAAGAAGCGTTTCACAATGGTTTCATAAACCCTGGCTGCTGTATAGGAAAGAGAAGGGAGCGTATTCAAGCCCTGTCCCGTAGGTATAATGGCATAGTGATCGGTTATCTGACTATCATTTACATACCTGGTCTTAGCTATGTTTTTGTAGGATCCCATCTCCAGGATTTCATTGACATAAGGTTGCATGTTTTTTAAACCTTGCAAGCCTTTGATATTCTTATAAATCTCCTTGGCTACCGCTGTAGATAAGACTCTGGCATCCGTTCTAGGATATGTGACCAGTTTCTTTTCATAGAGGTCCTGGGTAATTTTTAGGGTCTCATCAGGACTTATCTTGAAACTTTTGGAACACTCATTCTGAAGTTCTGCAAGGTTAAATAATAAAGGAGGATTTTTATTCTCTCTCTTTTTTTCAATTTGACTTATTTGTGCTAGAAGCTTATTTTCATCCTGCGGTTCAGCTAGGGAATTCCAAGTCCCATCCTCATTGGTTTTTGGAATGGAACCCACCAATTCGGATATCATTTTTATGGCTGATGTTTTTTCACTGAAACCATTTTCCTTATAAAGCAGAGGGGAGGCAAAATACTTAGAACCCTCTACTGCCTTGAACTCGCTGTTCAATTCTCTTCCCTCTACCTCAATAGCCGCAATAACACGATAGAAGGGGTTTTTTACGAAATTCCTTATCTCCCTCTCCCGTCGAACCACCATACCAAGAACACAAGTCATAACTCGTCCTACGGAAATNGCAAACCATTTCTTAGAATTATAAAAGGAATTCACCTCATTNCCNTATTTCAAGCTAAGGATTCTGGAAAAATTGATTCCCATGAGATAATCCTCTTGGGCTCTTAGATATGCCGAGGCAGATAAATTATCATATTCGGACAAGGGTTTTGCTTCTCGAATTCCACGAAGAATTTCTTCCTCGGTCTGCGAATCAATCCAAACCCTTTTTTTCACCTTTGAGGCTGGTACCTTTGCCATCTGATCNACCAAACGATATATGTACTCTCCTTCTCGTCCAGAGTCTGTACAGACATAAATCGTATCCACATCCTTGCGATTGAGCAGCTCCTTCACAATCTGAAACTGCTTCTTTACATTGGGGATGACCTCATACAAATATTTCTTTGGAAGAAAAGGCAAAGTCTGCATACTCCACTTTTTTAATGCAGGATCATAGCTTTCAGGGTAACACATAGTAACCAAATGTCCCACACACCAGGTTACGATTGCATTTTCCGACTCTATGTAACCATCCCGTTTACTTCCGGAAATCTTCAATGCCTTTGCAAATTCCGTTGCAACACTAGGTTTTTCTGCAATATATAAACTTTTTGACATAATAAACCAACCTTTGTTTAGGAAAATCCCTATAGATATCTAGGAAATTTCCTTTATTTTGTTATAGAAAAGACTTATGATAATTCAAAGAACTTTTCTTTTCCATGACCAGTCTGACTTAACAAACTCTAATATTATAAAAAACAGAAATGGATTCATCCAGCCATCAAAGCAAGATAATCCATACTTATCATTACTAGTATACCTTAAAAAGCTCCATAGGACAATTCAATTTTCATCAGCAAAATCACAAATTATATCCTTATTTTTATTGAATTAAACCAAAGAATCATATAGAATATATGTAGTATTCAAAACCACTATACAAAGCACTAAGGGAGGAAAACATGAAATCATATCAAATCTTTAGTGATTCATCCTGCGATTTACCAGTTAGTTTATTAGAACAGTATCAAATTCAACTGATACCATTTTACCTAAGCTTCGATGCGGAAAACTATTATAAAGAAAACATCGAGATTAGCAATGAAGAATTTTACGAAAAGCTTATGCAGAAAAATGTTTTTCCTAAAACTTCACTCCCTTCCGTGCAGGATTATATAAAAGCATTTAAACCTGTTCTAGAGGAGGGACAGGATCTTATATGTTTATGCCTAACCCACAAATTTAGTGGCTCCTTTCAATCAGCGGTGAATGCAAAGCAAATCCTTGAGGAACAGTTTCCAGAAGCCAAAATTCATATTATAGATAGNATTCAAGCAACCGCAGGCCAAGGTATCCTACTACTACAACTAGCATATATGAAAGAAGCTGGCTACCCGATTGAAAAATGTGTGGAAAATATCAATCATTTAAAATCCACAGCAAGAATTATGTTCACAGTAAATACCCTGGAATATCTAGCCAAGGGAAGGCGAATCGGCAAAGTAACATCTCTTGCAGGGGATATGCTGGATATCAAGCCTCTAATACAATTAAAAGAAGCCGAGTTAATCCCTTATTCCAAAGTTAGAGGACGTAAGAAATCTTTAAACAAAATATTTATGATGGTAGAAGAGTATTTTAAAGAAACTGGGGAGAATCCTAAAAAATACGATTTTTGTATTGCTAATGCTACCACCATGGAGGATGCCCTCTATCTACAGGGTCTATTGGAAGATTTTATTGGCCGTAAAATCAATTATCCTATTTTCCAAATCGGAGTTACGATTGGTAGTTATGTTGGACCTGGTGGAATTGGAATTTGTTTTGTTAAGAAATTCAATTCTATTTAAATAATATTCTTAATATAAGATCGAAAACCAATGGAAGGGGGATAAGAAAAATGACACCAAAGCAAGTATACTATGAAAACCTAGCGGATAGTCTAATTGAAAAGTTTAATAAAAGAGGAATTGAAGGATATTATTGCAGTACCCGTGAAGAAGCCTTGTTAACAGCAAAGCGCTTTCTCACACCCGGTTGTTCCATATCTTGGGGTGGGTCGGAGACCTTGGATGAAATCGGACTTTTGGATGACTTGAAAGCATCGGATTACATTATATACGATCGCCATAAGGCAAAAACTCCGGAAGAAAGATCCCAGATCTACGGCAAAATTGTCACTGCGGATTTTTATTTCATGAGTTCCAATGCCATTACCCTAGATGGCCAACTGGTAAACATCGATGGTTCAGGAAATAGGGTTGCCTGTCTCATCACAGGACCCAAAAATGTAATTATAATTGCAGGAATGAATAAAATAGTAACAGATGTTAATACAGGGATTGAGCGGGTTCGCAATATGGCCACTCCTCCCAACGTCGTAAGACTTAATCTGGATACTCCTTGTGCTCAACTAGGAAAATGCGCTAACTGTCTTGTGGATGATTGCATCTGTTGCCAAATCGTTATTACAAGAAAATCAAGAATACCAGGACGTATCAAAGTAATATTGGTTGGTGAAGAACTGGGCTATTAAGAATAATGAATTTGCCGATTTACTTTAAGACACCAATGGAAGATTCTTTAATCACAGTATCATTGTAAAAATAATCTATAAATATACATAATAAAATAAATATTATAAGGGAAAGAAGGTTGAGTCCATGTCAAAGACAGATTGCTGTACAACAGATAAAAACGCAACCTCCGTTACGGTCAATGTTGACGTTACAAAAATCGTAAAATATGTTTGTATGACCGGAGTTATGATCGTAGGAATTATCTTTGGAACCAAATGTTTTCAAAAGATGATAACCGAAGGACTATTAATGGATAAAGAATAAACTTTTTCCTAAGTAATAAGAATATGCTCCCTTCTAGCTGTTGGCAAAACAATCACTTGCTTGCCTAATACTTGCTTACCTAGAAGGGAGCATTTTTGTTTTATTTTTTATAGGATGGTTATAAAATCATCTTTAATATAACGGATATTTATCGGTTAGGGTTTTTACCATTTCCATAGCTTTTTCTTTATTGGCATCAACATCCTTAATTAAAAGATAAATCGTTTCTGCAATCACATCCATATCTTCTGTATTCATTCCTCTAGTGGTTACTGCTGCAGTACCCAGGCGAATACCACTGGTAACAAATGGAGAAGCAGGATCATTGGGAACCGTATTTTTATTACAGGTAATATTGGCAGTCTCCAATAATTTTTCCGCATCCTTACCAGTTACCCCCATATTTTGAAGGTCTACCAGCATAAGGTGATTGTCAGTTCCTCCGGAAACCAATTGGAAGCCACGTTTCATTAAACCATTTGCTAAAGCCTGAGCATTTTCTACTATTCTTTTTGCATAGTCCTTAAAACTAGGATCCAGGGCTTCTTTAAAGCATACTGCCTTAGCAGCAATCACATGCATCAAGGGTCCTCCTTGAATTCCTGGGAATACCGATTTGTTTAATTTGTGTTCTGCTGCAAATTCAGCACTGGAAAGTATCATACCACCTCTTGGTCCTCTTAAGGTTTTATGGGTCGTGGTAGTCGTTACATGGGCATAAGGAATCGGGCTCTGATGACAACCAGCTGCTACAAGTCCAGCAATATGTGCCATATCTACCATGAGATATGCACCTACTTCATCGGCAATTTCCCTGAATCTCTTAAAATCGATTTTTCTTGCATAAGCACTGGCACCAGCAATAATTAGCTTCGGTTTTGATTCCTTTGCTATTTCAAGTACCTGATCATAGTCAATATAACCTTGATCATCTACACCATAAGGTACAATTTTATAGTAACTACCACTCATATTTACTGGACTTCCATGGGTTAAATGACCACCATGTGCCAAATTCATACCCATTACGGTATCACCAGGCTGTAATAAAGCAAAGAATACCGCCATATTTGCCTGAGCACCTGAATGAGGTTGAACATTTACATAGCTACATCCAAATAATTTTTTCGCCCTTTCAATAGCAAGATTCTCAGCCATATCTACGAATTCACAACCACCATAATACCTTTTACCCGGATACCCCTCCGCATATTTATTCGTCAGCTGGCTCCCCATAGCTGCCATAACTGCTTTACTAACAAAGTTCTCGGAAGCAATTAACTCAATGTGGTTATTCTGTCTAGCAATTTCTAAAGACATGGCCTCTGCCAATTCTGGGTCGTATAATTTTACATCATCAAATGAGTACATTCTTCTTTTTCCTTTCCGTNTTTTTTTGTTTATTTCTAATATTTCTAAGAGAATTTAAATTTCTATCAATCTTAGCTCGGATTATAACACAATTTTGTGATATATGGAAGTCAAAACTAGGGTAGTTCTATTAATAATGCTTATCTTATTTCTTATTTTTTTGAATAAACATACATAGACCTTTTATAAAAAGTAACAAAAACCATATCCTAGATTCTAACTTTTCTATCAATCGCTATATTCTAGCATTCATATCAATAACCGGATTCCTACATTAATTATTAATTATCAATATCCAGTTTCCTACATTAATATCAATATCCGGTTCTAATCTTAATAGCAACAACCATATTCTAACATTTATGTCGATAGCGATATTCTAGTATTAATATTAAGAACCAAATTCCAACTTTTTATTGAACCGAAAGACGTAGGATGAAATGCAAATTAATTATAATTATTACGATAGCTTCATCTCCCGAATTCTTTTCCGAATAGAAAGTACCTGCCCAGGGGAAACCGATAATTCATCAATCCCTAGGCGCATCAAATCTTCTATCCATAAGTCATCCCCTGCCAATTCACCACATAGGCTGACGGGAATTCCTTTCTTATGGGCATTTTCCACTACCATGGCAAGCATCCGAAGAATCGCCTCATGTTTTTCCTTGTAAATATAATCCAACTTCTTATTTAATCGGTCGGCGGCCATAGTAAATTGGATTAAATCATTGGATCCAATACTGAAAAAATCCACTTCCTCTGCCAACAAATCACTGATAAAAACAGCCGCAGGGGTTTCGATCATGATGCCAAATTCCACCCTACCATAGGAATGCCCTTCTTTCCTAAGCTCCTCTTTTACCCTTAGGATGATTTCTTTAACTTTTCTTACCTCCTCCAAAGAAATTATCATAGGCACCATAATGGATAGATTACCCATAGCAGATGCTCGGTACAAGGCTCTTAATTGACCTTTAAATAGATCAACCTGATCCAGACAAATTCGGATTCCTCGGTAACCTAGAGCCGGATTTGCTTCCTCTTCCAAATGAAAACAATTCGCTTGTTTATCGGCTCCGATATCAATGGTTCGAAAGACCACTTTTCTTCCCTGCATTTCCCGAACAATCTCCTGATAAAGAGCTAACTGCTCCTCTTCCCCAGGATAATCCTTGCGATTTAAAAAAATATACTCCGTCCGAAAGAGTCCAATGCCAGCAGCATCTGCATCTTTGGCCAGACGAACATCCTCTAAACTACCAGCATTGGCATAGATTTTTACTTCCTGGCCGCTTAAGGTTATATCCTTCTTCCCCTTATATTGACTAAGCCGGGATATAAGTATCTCCTCTTGCTTTTTCTTATTCCGGTAGTTGCCTATGGTTTCCTCATTAGGATCCAGATAAATGTTTCCGCTTTTAGCATCTATTATAAGAGATTTTCCCTCTATCTTGAAACTCATTGGGAGATTCGCCTGTATGATTAGAGGTATCCCCTTACTCTTTGCAATAATCGCCATATGAGAATANTCNGATCCTTCCTCCAATACAATACCAGTAATCTTTCCTTCTTTCATTGACATAAACTCACCAGGAGTTAAATCTTTTGCCACCAGGATGATCTCTTCTACGGACTTTTGCAATTCCTGTATCTTGTGCTCTTTTATTGCTTCCGACATTTCATAGGCCTTTTGTAGATTATCTTCTCCATGCTCTTCTCTTAATAAGATATCCAATAATCGATGAGATAGCTCTTCGATATCAGAAGATCTAGCTTTTAGATATTCATCCTCCATAGTAGATAACATTTTAAGAATATCCTCTGTCGTTTCCTTAACCGCATATTCTGCATTCATCCCCAGAATTGTAATCCTTTTTTCTATTCCATCCACAAATTCAGGATCCTCTAAAAGACTTAGGTAAGCTTGAAAGATAGTAGCGGTTTCCTCATTGACTTCTTCTTTGGTTCGTTCATAAAGCTTATGTAATTCTTCCTTAGCTATCTTAATCGCTCTAGAAAAGCGCAAGAGTTCACCCTCCAGATCCAAAGTCTGCTTTCTAATTAACTTATATTCCCTTCTTCCATGCAAAAACACTCTACCAAAAGCAATACCAGATCCTATTCCTTTTCCTTGAAATATCCTTTCCATAACATACTCCTAACCTTTTTTCGGGGAATTCGTTACTCTTTGACTTATTTATCCTTTTATATTAATAGGGGATATCCTCTGATTATTTAATAAAACCAGAAGATATCCCTATATCCCTAATATTATTCTATATATGTTCCGGACCAAAGCTAAGAGGCAGTAATTCCTCCAGAAAATATAAAAGATAATCGTCTTCCGACTTAGCTAATATAACTAAGAATTTTTCTGGATCCACAAACTCTCTTATCACTTGACGGCATACTCCACAAGGAGGACAATAATCCGTAAGCGCTCCAGCCTTTCCTCCTACAATAGCTATGGCTGCAAAATTTCTGTCTCCTTCACTGATTGCCTTAAAAAATGCAGTTCTCTCTGCACAATTCGTTGGACTATAAGCTGCATTTTCGATATTACAGCCTGTATATACTTTCTGATTTGTAGTAAGTAATGCAGCACCTACACAAAAATTAGAATAAGGACTGTAGGAATGTTTGGAAGCCTCGATTGCCTCACGAATTAGGTTCTTAACAACAGACCGGCTGACAACTTCCTGCTTCCCGATCAACTCTCCCTTTTCCCTTCGTATCAGGCTGTTTTTTACTGTGTCTTCCCCACGCATACAAATCCTCCTATCTAGATATGATTGTTTGGCTAGATTAACTACATCCCATTAATATCCACTTGAAGCCTGGTTTTTAGCTAGTTTAATGATTCTACTGGTACCTAATCGACTGGCACCCAGTTCAATAAACTTTTGTGCATCTTCAAAGGAAGCAATCCCCCCTGCTGCCTTTATTTTAACACCATTTTTCACATGCTGTGCGAATAATTTAATATCCTCAAAAGTAGCTCCCTCTGTTGAAAATCCAGTTGAAGTCTTAATATAATCTGCACCAGATCTACTAACCACATCACACATTTTAATCTTTTCCTCCTCCGTTAAGAGGCAGGTTTCTATGATTACTTTTAGAATATGTTCCCCACAGGTATCTTTAATCTGCCTGATTTCCTCATAAATTTTTTCATACTCTTTATCTTTGACAAGTCCAAGATTTATCACCATATCAATTTCATCTGCACCTTCGCTAATCGCTTTCTTGGTTTCAAACACCTTAACTTCCGTGCTATTGTACCCATTCGGNAAGCCAATTACGGTACATATTGCCATCTGATCTTTCACATATTCCTTGACTCTCTTTACATAAGAAGGGGGAATACAGACAGAGGCAACCTGAAACTCGATTGCATCATCACAAATCTCCTTGATTTCTTCCCATCTTGCTGTCTGTGTTAGCAAGGTATGATCTACTTTTTCGAAAATCTGTCTCTTATCCATGAATTCACCCGTACCTTTCCTTTGATTTATCCTAGTAAAATAATTATGCGATCTCTAGTGCAATCTCCATCATTTCCCGGAAGGTTATCTGACGGTCTTGTGCCGATAAAGACTCACCGGTAAACACATGATCGGATATGGTAAGAATACAAAGTGCCTTCTTACCAGCTCTGGCTGCATTCATATAAAGCCCTGCTGCCTCCATTTCTACTGCCAGGACATTCATTTTCTTCCATAAGGAATTGGCATCCTGGTTATCATCATAGAAGGTATCGGAAGAAAGAATATTTCCAACAATGGTCTTAATATTCATCTTTTCAGCAGCTTCTACCGCTTTTCTTAAGAGTTCAAAATCNGCAATCGGTGCAAANGTACCAGGAAGCTGGTACTGTGCAGCAAAATTAGAATTGGTAGATGCCCCCATTCCAATTACGATATCTCTTATTTTAACATGATCTGCAATTCCTCCTGCAGAACCAATTCGAATAATATTATCTACACCATAAAAATTGTATAATTCGTAGGAGTAAATTCCTATGGAAGGCATTCCCATGCCTCCACCCATAACAGATACTCTTTTACCCTGATAAGTTCCCGTAAACCCTAACATGTTACGAACTTCATTAAAACAAATTACATCTTCCAAATATGTTTCCGCAATAAATTTTGCCCTTAAAGGATCTCCAGGCATAAGAACTGTTTTGGCGATATCCCCCATCTTCGCTTGGATATGGGGTGTAGGAATTTTGGACATATAAAACCCTCCTTCTATGTTTATCCAGTGTAAACTACTTCAAAGCCTAATTGCTGATCAATACTCACAATACGATATTTATTCTGCCAAATGTTAAATCGATAAATACTTCTTAATTAATTTTTCTTTGTTAATTTTATCATAATAACTGGTAAAAGGCAATGTAACATGCCCTTTCTAGCATATATCATAAAGTTTTGAATTATTCTTTTACCAATATTTCTCCTGTTTCCCTATCTACCGAAAACCAACCATAGGTCACCGTATGTCCAATCCCTGTTTCCTCATCATCCAGAACAAATTCATACAAATGAATTAGATAATATTGACCACTTTCATCCAAACCTTCATAAACCAGATAATAATTCATATCAGGAAGCTGATAGTAATAATCCATAGTGTCTTTCATATATACTTTCTTAAAATTACTAGCATATAGTATTTTAATTCGATCCAAGGCTTCNTCTGCTTTTACATTCCCTTGTATATCCTTCATCTCCTGATTTATGTCCTCCTGATNCTTGTCCATCTGNTCTNTGTCTTCCCATGGATTGACCTCGAAAAGTGTATCTTCTTGATACCCACCCTCCGATTGCTTCGCCTTCAAGTGCTTGTCTTCTTGATACCTGCCCTCCGATTGCTTCGCCTTCAAATGCTTGTCTTCTTGATACCCGCCCTCCAATTGCTTAGCCTTCAAGTGCTTGTCTTCTTGATACCCGCCCTCCAATTGCTTAGCCTTCAAGTGCTTGTCTACTTGATACCCGCTCTCCAATTGCTTAGCCTTAAATTGCTTAACCTCTAGTCTACTGTTCTCCTCTAAATAAATTATTTTACTTAATATTACTTCTAAATAATCATATCTCTCCACTGAATTTGGGAAAAGCTTCATCAGATAAAAAGAAGACAACAATAATGTGATTAAGATTCTTTGGTAAACTATTTTTCTTGTAATCCAAAATAAACGCCCCATATCCTCCACACCGTCCACCTTTTCTTTTTATTAATTATGAAAAACATATAAATTTTCCTTGTAGATTTTATCCTACCTTTAATTATGTTATCATTCCTTTGGTTTTATTTCCATTTATACCCAACGCAATTAATGAAGCTTTTTTATTTTATTTTTTTCTATTCTACAAATCCCTTATGAAAACTTCTTTTCTCAACAGCTTTTGTCAGATTATTTTGGAATTAAATTATAAAAGCGGTAAGGGCAACTGCATCCATATACAGTGTTCCTTACCGCCTATCAGCTTCTAATAAACTTTAACTTTTCCTTCAACTATTCTTTAATTATGCTTTTGTTGTTCTTTTTTTGCTATTCTTTTTTGCTATCTCTTAATTATTCCTATAGCTTTTCATTTTTCTATTTCTTTATTAGCTTTTCATTTTTTCTATTCCTATAGCTTTCTCTTTTTCCTATTTCTTTTGCTCTTCTTGATTGCCTGGTTTTTGTGGATTTCCTATGTTATTTTGGTGGTTCTGATAATTTATGGCCTCATTGTTATGAGCTGAGCTAGAACTTTGGATTTGTTTATTTCTTCCCTTACGGATAATCCGTTTTGTAATAAAAATACCCAAAGTGATAATTGCTGCCCAAATAATGAGATATGGTAGATTTACAACAAACCAAACCACAAAATCTTTAAGGCCTTCCGTGATATTATAGATAGTGTTTCCAAAACCAGTTTTAATCCTTACCCATACTGTTTTTTCTTCCTCAACCGGTGTGATTCTTTCCACCTCATAAAGATTAAGGGTTACCGTACTATAGTCTACTAGGTTATCGTAGGTTCTTAGCTGAGTCCCATAGTTTTGTAACTGATATCGAATATTGCTTAATCTACTTTCTAAAGTAATGATGTTCTCCAGATTATCCGCCTCTTCAATCAACTCAAATAATCGTTCCTGTTCAATCTCCAAGGCTTTTTTATGACTTTCAATATCATAATACTTTAAGGTTACATTTTCTGAATACTCATTGCTGCTAATGACATTGGCTTTTTCATTAACAGTATTCACAAAATCATCCAAATGATCCTTAGGTATTCTTGCAATGATTTCTGCAAAACGTCTGCTATGGCTATCATAATAGCTATTTCCAGTAATTCTTGATTTTTCAACATAGCCATTCAAACTTTTAATCTGTTGGTTAATATTGGAGACTAATTCATCAAAGTCTAAAGTTTCCACGTCCATATCCACATATTTGATAATTTTATCTTGTGTATTTTGATTACTGTTATTGAGGCTGGATGTATCTGTCCCTGAATCATCCGCATAATCCAGATCGCCATCCAAACTTCCCATCGGCGCCCCTAAACTAGATCCCGAGGATTTCTGCTCCTGCGCAACTCCCCGTTCACCAGCATCATCGTACTTAGAACTATTGTTATAGCTACTATCTCTATCTGCTTTTGCACAGGATGTAAATACCAGTAGTAATAGAACTACCATGGATAATACTCTTATAAACTTTCTTTTTTTCATGTAATCCTCCCCTTCTTACAAAAGAATCAAAAATAAATTTATAAAAATTACATTTACTATTATGAATTAGACGATAAAACTCCCCTACTAGTTTCAAATTCATTTTCTTAATTATACATGATATCGGAGATTTATGGAAGAATTTATATCTAAATTTATTTTGTAACTTTGGGTAATGGATCAGTGGCCAGGTAATTCAAAAGAAAAAATACTACTCTATAGGCATATTTATTTCCTATAGAATAGTATCTTTTCATTCTTATGTATTAAATTTTATTAACTTCTTTACTCCATATCTAGATTAGCTTTTACCTTTACTTTAACCATAGGTCCTCTGCCGGCAATATTGGATCCCCAAATCTTAATGGTGGTTCCTGCCTTTTGCTTAGGAATTTTGATTTCATAATTGCCACCACTATAGATATTTCCTATATAGGTTTTTTTACCAATTTGAGCATAGATACGGGTTTGTGTCTCTGTAACTTCCTTGGGTACCTCTTTAACAGCATCCGTAGTCTTTGAACTTACTTCTCCAGTTAGTTCAGCCGAAGCTTCCTTAGACTGAATGGCATCAGACTCTTGCTTAACTTTCCAAGGATGAAATAATTCGATCTTTCCAGTTATCATGGTATCATTTTCTCGTATCTCGTTCACTAGGGGCAGCTCCGGTGCCACTTTTGTTACCTTAGACTGATAGGCATTGCTTGTTCCAACGGAATTGGTGGCAGTTATTGTAACTGCTGTATTGGATAAAGCACGGTCTATGGCTATGGTATATATATACTGATCTGTGGCTGGATCATATTGATAGTCTGAAGTTTCATATATCTTGTCACCTATGGTTAAAACAACCTGGCAATTTTTATTGGCCTGAATCAAAACCGTCTTATCGCTGTTGGTAATATCTTTCACTAAACTTGGTACGGAAGGTCTTACAGGCTGAACGACGGTCTTATTTGCCAAAAGAATCTTTCCATTGGCAAATCGTGACATAACATAGATTCGTGCGCCCTCCTCCAATCTTTCCTCAAGGGCGAAACGAAATCTTCCATCGGAATCCGGATTGACAAGATATAATTTATTCTGAAAATTATCTCCATTTCCCTGACTTATGGCCAAGTAAACCAAATAATTATCGTAATAATTTCCTGTGATATAATATGATTTACTATGTACTTGGTCTAGGGTTAGATTAGTGGAATTCTCCCTTACATAATACTCTATATCATTCACCGTTACATTCACTGGGTAACTAATACGAGGTTCCTTATTCTTTGTATCCATGGCAAAGACCGTTAGAGTTTGCCCAGCATATAGCTGATCTTCAAAGCTAAAGGAGAAATTACCTTTTTTATCTGTTTTTGTTGTATATATATTTCCCCCAAGATAAAGGGTAATATCATAAATCTTTCCACCACTGTTTGGTACATATCCTGCCAGAGATTTTTCTATATTACTAATTTCGTATACATGAGGGGCATTGGGTCCCGCTTCTGTTACTTGGGTCGTTGCTACACGGCTATTACGTCCGATATGGTCAAGATTATATACTTTTATAGTCTTTCCTGCTTCTTGAGGAGGTAAATACATGATAAAATTACCGGTTTCACTAATGACGATTTCTATTTCAACAATCTTATAATCCGGCTTATAAATCTCCGTATTTGATTGAAATAGTTCCTTCCCCCCATTCTCTGCTACATAAACTGTATTATCAACTATGGCGATTACCGTCGCATCATCATCTCTCGTTAATCCAGAAAGATATCCTTGCACATTGTTGATATCATAAAGTAAGGGCTGATTAGGACCCGTACGTTTTACAGGAACAACAATATGCTCACTTTCCAAGCCCAACTCTTCATCCTTGGTATATACGATAACTTCACTACCAGAAGGTTGCCCAGGCAAGGAATAGGAATAGGATCCTCCCACACTTACCTTGGTTTCATAGACCCCGGTAAAAGCTTCGAATACAATGGTTGAATTGGGACTGGCTTTGCCGCTTATGGCAGATTTACGGTTTGTATAGGTAACCACCGTAGGTGTCTCCATCAAATTTGTATTGATATTATCAATATTTATCTTTTTTACTGTTTTATTGCCATAAATATCTTCCGCATAAACGGAATATATATCATTTGAAAATACATTAAATTTAAAGTTGACTTTATTTGCAGCTACCCAGATTGGGGAATCTAAGTCATAATCCCCTTTCACATACCTTATTTCTTTTATTGGCGAACGATCTACCACCTGAACGGCCACACCAAATGATTTGGCTGTATCATTGGTTTTTTCCGGTGCAATTACCATATGGGGAGTTATGGTATCCTTTTCTTCTTGCGAATAGGAAGCAATGTAATAGCGATATTGTTCAAATTCTCCTAGCTCATCCACAAACCAAGGTGTTTTTTCAAAGTCATTTCCCCCATAATAAGGTATACGAAGGATAAACTTATGTTGAGATGGAAGCACCAATTTCCAATTGTAATCCACATGGGGTACAATACTTCCTGTCTTAGATAGTTGCTTAATATAGGTGGCCAAATGAACCTGGCTTCGGTTGAATCCTTTCAATACTTCCTGTTTTTCAACCCCTTTATTGGCTCCACTAGGCTTTGTGATTTTATCGGTAGCAAGAATGAAAACCATATCATCTGTTACTTCCTGCCCCTTATGGGTAATACTCTTGATACGCCTGTTGTTGCTAATTTTGTTCCCTGATAAATCATATCGAGGGTCTACACTAGGATCGATTTCATAATCAATACCATCAAAAACATAAAAGTTGGATGGATCATTTAACCATTCTTCTCTAATTAAGGATGGTAAGCCATTTTCCTTTATCAATAAAGACATAATGGCGTCTTCCCAATCATTCTTATGGGAGATGGTTTCGTAGGCGCTGGCCGACCATTCCAACCATTCTCGAATCTGTTTTCCTGTAATCTGATATAGATACAAATAATTATTATAGGATTGTATCTGGGCTAAGTCTGATTCTGTAATACTATCCTTTATTTGAATATAATCATCAATGGAATCCACACCAAAACTTTCATAAGTGGACGCAGCGATTACTGGATAATCCTTGTAATCCCTTCCATCTGTACCAAGATAACGAAGGGCATAATTAATCTTGGAATCATTTAGAAGCTGAATTGCTGTATTATCAGCCAGTAAACCATAATAATTATGAATCACCACTCCTTCTTCTAAGGTTCCTAAGACATTGGTGCTAAGTTTGGTGAATCTTTCTTCCCATTTACCAAATAAATCAGCGATTGATTTTTCTTCCGGAGTATTTTTTACAAAGCGGATGTCTGATTTTCTTTCTACGATCTCAAGGGTATCCTCACCTGTTACAGCAAGAGTTAAATCAACTACTCCAATGGATCGTCCCCGGTCACCAGCCATTATTACATTCTTACCGTTAATTAGGTATGTCCTTTTATCTACCCCTGGTAATTTGTAATAAGCAGATGTCATATCCGTTGTGGGGAAAATATTATGCTCATGTCCACAAACCACCACATCAATTTCGGGAATTTGGGTTAAGGCATAAGCTACATTTTTAAAGTTTAAGTCCGGTTCCTCAGGCCCAATTCCAGTATGGGAAAGAGCTATGATAACATCGGCTCCCATTTCCTTTAATTTCAAGGCCTTTTCCTTGGCGTTTACCACCATATCTTCTGTTTTTAAAATCCCCTTATAACTATGGGTTTTGGAAGTTAAGGTAGGAATGGTCTGTCCGATAATACCCACTTTAACCTCTACCACTTCCCCAGTAGAAGTCTCCATATTTCTGGAAATCAACATATATTCCAAGAAAGGATATTCTCCTGTCTTGGAGTCAGTGACATTGGAAACAACCGTAAAATCCCGTAAGCCGGTGACATCCAGTTGTCTTAAAATATAGTCATAGCCATAATCAAAATCATGATTCCCCAGGGTTATCGCATCATAACCCACCATGGCCATGGCTTTATAAATCGGCTGTATCTCACTTTGATCCTCAGCAAATATGTACTCGGTGGTATAGTCATAAAGAGTATCTCCCGCATCTAAAGTAATAACATTTTCAGCGGGTAACTCTTCCTTGGTTTTTTTAATCAGGTTAAATACCCTAGCTAAACCACCAATATTATAATCCACACCTTGTTCATAGTCTTTGCTATTCAACTGTCCGTGGATATCTGTGGTGCCTATGATACGTAAATCTACAGTAGGCACGTCTTTTGCCGCCGCATTGGCATCTAAGCTGCTGCTAGTCCCCCATGCCAAACCTATACAGAGGGCAGCAGCCGTTATAAATGAAGTTAAATAAATACCATTTCTTTTTCTTCTCAATCTATCTCTCCTTGCCTTTCGAAATCGTTCCTAGAAACGATTCTTTCCTAAAATAGTCTTCCTTGCCAGTTTTCACATCATATAAGCATATTAGGAAATTTTTAAGGCAAAAGAGTGGCAAAATTCTTAAATATTGTTAACTATGGTGGCAAAATGTGGTTGAATTAGTTCCATTAGTCGATCCATTTGGTCACTCAAATACAGATAACCCATTAAAGCCTCTAATCCCGTAGCTGTTCGATATTCTACAACTCCTGCATTTTTCGCTGAGGAATAGGATTTTGCATTTCGTCCCCTTTTATAGACCGCCTCTTCTTCCGACGTCAATTCTTCCTTTATAATATGATAAAGTTCAGCTTGAGCGCTGGCTTGTACTAGTTTACTTACTCTCTTATGCAACTTATTTACCGGTGCATTCCCACATTCAACCATGGCTGTGCGTATAATCAAATCAAAGATGGCATCTCCAATGTATGCCAGAGTTAAAGGAGAATAGGTTTTGATATCGGTATCTGAGATTTTAAGTGCCTTTCTAATATAAGTAGCAAATGCCATGGTGTTATTATTTAATTCCATAGGGTTAATGTCCGAACTTAACTCCTTTTCCATCTTACTCCTTCTCTGGTATCTTCTAAAATAATACCTTTTTCTAATAATAGATTTCTAATTTCATCCGCCCTAGCAAAATCTTTATTCTTTCTTGCTAACTGTCTTTCCTCGATGAGTTTTTCAATCTCCTCGTCTAATAGTTCTTCTTCCGGTTCAGCAATAATTCCAAGAATATCGCATAACATAACAATTTTATCTTTCACTGCCAGGATAAATTCTTTACTACTATCACTCTTGCAGTTGGTATTGGCTAGTTTTACAATTTCAAAAATTGCTGCGATGGCATCTGCGGTATTCAAATCATCTTCCATAGATGAATTAAATTTCTCTTGAAGTGCATTGACTTCTTCATAAAGCTTTCTTTCTTCATCTGACATTGCTTCTGATTTCCAAGCCTCATTTTTAAGTAGGAAATTCAGCTGACCTACACAAGTAAGGATTCTGTTTAGGGAATTTTTGGCTGCTTCCACCAGTTCCCTACTGAAATTCAATGGGCTACGATAATGAGCATTTAGCATAAAGAAACGAATTACCTGTGGTGGGTATTGCTCACATATTTCTCTTACCGTAAAGAAATTTCCTTCGGACTTGGACATCTTTTTATTATCAATATTTAAGAAGCCATTGTGCATCCAATATCTTGCAAATTTCTTCCCATTGGCAGCCTCACTTTGGGCAATCTCATTTTCATGATGGGGGAATATCAAATCCTCGCCACCGGCATGGATATCAATTTGTTCTCCAAGATATTTTCGACTCATAACGGAGCATTCAATGTGCCAACCTGGTCTTCCATCACTCCAAGGAGATGGCCAGTAGGGCTCGCCTTCTTTTTTGGGTTTCCAAAGAACAAAATCCAAGGGATCTTCTTTTTCTTCATTGACCGCAATACGGCTTCCAGCCTCTAGGTCATCAATATTTTTCTTGGAAAGCTTTCCGTATTCATCAAAACTTCTAGTTTTAAAATAAACGGTTCCATTTTTTTCATAAGCATGACCTTTTTTAATTAGGGTATCTATCATTTCAATCATGCCTTCAATTTCTTCTGTAGCCTTAGGATGGCAAGTAGCTACCTTTACATTAAGGGCATCCATATCCTTACGGAACTCTTCAATATAACGTTCCGATATTTCACTTGCGCTGACCCCTTCCTCATTGGCCTTTTTAATAATTTTGTCATCAACGTCAGTAAAATTTGTAACATAGTTTACATCGTATCCGATATATTCAAAATATCTTCTTAAGGTATCAAAGATGATGGCAGGTCTTGCATTTCCTATATGGATATAATTATAGACAGTTGGACCGCAGACATACATCTTAACTTTTCCTTCCTCTATAGGAATAAATTCATCTTTTCTTTGTGTTAAAGTATTATAAATCTTCATCTTTCCTCCATTCCGCTTATGAAAAGCATTTGCATTTTTTGTATTTAAAATGAACTTATTATTTCCGTTTATTTCTAACTCATTTAATCATTTCCGTTTACTTCTAACTCAT
>JGI24708J26588_10001287_pt1 | contig 19854 bp, 21 predicted proteins | sample BioPla1DNA2_FD_26588 | JGI IMG/M metagenome (IMG submission 26588) | reverse complement strand
AACTATATGGTCAATTATCACAACTGTACTCTTTGCCAGCATTGTGTTAAGGTTTGTCCCGTTCATGCCATAACGCTTGATTCACATGATTATGCTGATTTTCAAATGGGAATGGCCATTTGTACAAAAACAGTCTTGGATACCTTTGAACCGGGCAATGTGTACTACATAAATGTACTCACTTCAATAACAGCTATCTGTGATTGTTGGGGGCTTACCACTCCCTCATTGGTTCCGGATATCGGTATAATGGCAAGCGATGATATTGTTGCAATAGAAAGAGCAAGTCTTGATGCTATTAAAATTGAGGATCTTATCCCGGTAGGGGTACCTCAGGGCTGGGAGCTTACCGGCGAAGGCCATTTGTTCCAGCAGCTTCACGGAAAAGACCCGTATGTTCAGCTGGATGCCCTCGAAAAGGTCGGGTTGGGAAGTCAGAACTATGAGCTTATAACTGTTAAATAATAATTGAAAATTAAAAGGGGTTGTGTCAACCCCTTTTTGTTATTCTTCGATAATCAGTGATACCCCGTATCGCAGAGTCTCTTCGTCTATGCTTCCCCTGGCTCCTCCGACAATATACCCGTCTTTATCAATAAAGTAAGTGGTTGGCAGCGAGCTGATACGATAGGTCGCAGCAGCATTTTGCTCTGTATCAAAGAGCACGGTAAAAGTATATCCATTTTCTTCAATGAACGCCTTACCCTTTTCTATGGTCTCTCTTCCCCCGTCAACCAGATCCACCATCAGAAAAATTAATTCATCATCAGGGTATTCTTCCGATACCATGTTAAAATGCGGCATTTCTGCTCTGCATGGCGGACACCAGCTGGCCCAGAAATTGAGTACAATCGGGGTGCCTATATAATCTGAGAGTTTTACTTCGTTTCCGTCGTAATCCTGCACAGTAAAATCTAATGCCGCAACAGGCTCCTTCTCTGGCGGCTTCTCCTCCTCTTCCCCTCCGGGTGAAGATGGGGTCGGGCTTTGAGTATTGTCCGACGGCATTTGTGAGTTCACATCAGACGGCCACCCAAGGGAATTTGGGGCTTTATACCTCTCTGTCAGATAATTATATCCAAAAACAGCCGCTATAATTAATAGTAAAAATACTACAATATAAACTAATGCTTTATTTTTTTTATTCATAGAAACCTCCCGGTATTTAAGTCAGCCCTTATTATTCATTCGTTAGAATGTAATAACAGCCAGCAGTTTTCCCAGTAATCCTGTCATCATGGCAATACCCAGTATGATTAATAACCCCCCCGAAATAATGTTGATTACTTTATAGTTTCTCTTGATAAAATTAAAAACACCCTTTAGCTTGTCCAGAATCAATGCGGAAATAATAAATGGTATACCCAGGCCCATTGAAAAACTAAGCAGCATAAGAACCCCTTTAAAACTTTCCTGAGAGGTGGCTGCCAGCATAAGTGCTGAGCCCAGGAATGCTCCGACACAAGGAGTCCATCCTATTGAAAATATAACTCCAAACAAAGCTGACGACAGCAGTCCCGGTTCTGAATGTTTATACTCAAAATTTCTGCTTTTTGATAAAAAGGAAAGCCTGATTATACCCGTATAACTAAGGCCAAAGATAACTATAATGCCTCCAGCCACAATATTTATCCATTTGGAATACTTCACAAGCAAACCGCCAAGAGTACCTGCAAATGCTCCAAGTATAACAAACACAACCGTAAAGCCAAGGACAAAGGCCACTGCATTTCTAATTGTTTTTTTACTGTTTTCTTCCCCTCCCGCAAAATAGGAAATATAAACAGGTAAAAGTGGAAGCATACAAGGTGATATAAATGCTATAATTCCTTCCAGGAAGGTTATAAGATAATCCATATACGGCTCCTTTTCATTCAATAAACAAGGACTTAGCCCTAAGATTGATATGAAGTCAATGGTTTGGTCCTGTTTGAAAACTTTTATGACATTATAATATATTCCCATACTTTTTTCAGTAACAAAGTAACATAATCATAAATAAAAAAACCGGGGAATATGCCCCGGCATGGTATCGGTAAAATCAAAGTTTAATATCTATATTTTGGCCTAAATTTGGTTGAACACTTTGTTCCAGCATTTGTATCAAAGCTTCTGTGTCCATTTCGGCACTTGACATAGCCTTTTTCATGACAGCTATGCCGACTTGCTGCATAACTTGTTCCTGCTTCATTAATACTGATACTGCCGCAACATCCATAAAATCATCTCCAATACTAGTAATATATTAATACCCAAAATCTCTGGCTAATAACAATAACAGCCACATTAAATTCTGTGCCATCTTACAAATTACATGCTGTTTGGTTGTATCATACAATGTAATAATGGGTGTCCGGTGTACATTCTCTAGGAAGAAAACCGGCAATGAACCATGGAAAATAGCGGTGCATTTCGTTCATAATATGCACCAGCGTATTGACATAGGGCATGTATATGTATTCCAATACCATTTTGTCATCTATATGGTAATACCAGTTAAGGTTAAACTCATTACGGCTTATTATTGTCATCCCCGAAAAATGATAGAAGATTAAAGGATTATCGTCAACATATATTTTTCCTTCCTTTTCGTTAACGGTATAATTCTGTACATTCCATAGTGCAGCATTTGCTCCCTTGCTCCTCACCACATGAACTCCCCTGAATTCTTCCGGCCAGCTTTCAACATATCTTTGGTCCCCGAATAATTTTCTTGCTTTGTCTTCTTTTATCGGGCAATATAAAATGCATTGGGTTTTCCATTTAGTTACTGCATCCATTGCATTTACATTATTTTTACACCCTACAAATCCGGTGTTAAACACGCCGGTGGAGCCATAATATTTAAGGAAGTCTCTTGAATTTCTGTGGTGGGTTAAAAACAACGATGCCGATGGATTTTCGAGAAATATTTTTTCCGGGTCTGAAAAAAAGAAAAGGTCTGCATCAAGGTGCGCAAAATATTTACAATCCGGGTATTTCTCCATAACATAATGCAAAAATACAGGCTTCAATGTCCAGCAGAATGCCTGAAACGGTCTTTCGTTTTTAGCTCTTACCAGCATATCACTCTCGACATCATTAAGCATTACAGGTACTATTTCTTCAATATTTATTTTATTTAAAATATGCCATACTATTTCATTAACACAGAGGGTAAACACTTTAAAATCACTGCCATTTGCCCTGAGTGAAGAAACCATTGCCAGATATTTAAATAAATGATCTTGAGAAACCACTGTCGAAAAATGATACTTACTCATAACTACCTTTCCTTTCCTGTCGATTTGCCTTTAACAGCCTCTCAAAATCTATATTAAAAGCTTGTTTTAACAGCATTGACAATCCCTTGATAAAGAAGGACACGCCCTCCTTTTTTTCAATTCTTAATATTTTTTTGACGTAATAGTCTAACTTTTTGATAACCTCAAGTAGAACCTCTCTGCCGTTATCCTCCAAAGGTGAAAAAAATCTTCTTCTGATTGCCTGTAAAACATCTGAAAACAGCTGTAATATATCGTGATATTCAACATTTGGGAGCAATTGATATATATCCTTGACAATACCGTTCAGATTAACTCTGTTAAGGCCAAGATTATCACTCATACACACCAGGGGGACATCAATAAAATATATATTGTTGTATTTGTCGCACATGAAATTGATATTTACAACAAGATCATCAGACCGGTAATTGGCAGGATGCTCCTGATGAAGACTCAGAATGTGATCGGCCATTACAAATTTGCACCCCGATTTATACAACCTTACCCCCAGATCATAGTCCTCATAGCCATATCGTACAATGTTGGTATCAAACATACCCACATCCATAACTCTTTGCCGCTCGACAGAGAGATTGTTAGTTATGCAAAACCGCCAGGGTAAATAATATTCAGTAAAATTCCTCCCGTATTGTCTGATGATTTCTTTTAAATCGTCAATAAATCCAAAATCAAGATCAAAACTGTATGGCAAAAGATCTTCACTTTTTACCAGTTCTTCATTTATGAGAGGATAGGCATCCCAATATATAGACAAACGTTGAAGTCCAAGTTTCTCCCGAACTCTGTTAAAATTAATAATCTGATTTTCCGTTAAGTTTTTATAATAATATGTAAAAATTCTTTTCCAGAACAGTCCGCATACCACCATACCGGGCTGCTCGTGTGCATCAATATGCTGCTTTATAAAATCCCTTGATGCAATCATATCGCTGTCGTGGAAAATAAGAATCTCGCCTTCAGAATTTAATATCCCCTCGTTTCTTCCATATGCAATACCTCTGTTTTGCTCGATCCGAATAGCTTTCATAGGATATTTAAGCTCAAAGCATTTCAGCATTTCCATTGTATTATCGTTAGATCCGTTATCAATAACCACAACCTCAACATCATCGTCATCATAACTCTGGCAGTTCAATGCCACCAGGTTCAGATAGAGCCGCTCTCTGGCATTATAGGATGGTATGATAATACTGGCCTTCAATTGATTCATGCATCCTTCCCAAAAAATTTTCTATACCAGTCTATAGTTCTTCTTAATCCCTCGTCTATTGTAAACGAGGGCTTCCACCCTAAAATCTCCCTCGCTTTATTAGCAGAGAGATATTGGTGAACTATCTCGTTACTCCCCTGATTTAAAATAACAGGAATTAAATCTGTATTCATTAACTTAAGTATCTTATTTACAAGTTCCAGTACCGTAAGCTGAATTTCGTTACTAAAGTTAAATGCCTGGCCTTCAAGATTTAAATCAATCATCTTCTCAGCCAGAAGCAAATAAGCTTTTACCGCATCCTCAACATAAAAATAGTCTCTAATGAATTTTCCGTCACTTCTTATTACAGGCCTATCCCCTCTTAATACACTTTTTATTGTCTGGGGAATGATTCTGTTAAAATTAAGGTCTCCCCCTCCATACAGGTTCCCGCAGCGTGTAATACATACGGGAAGACCGTATGTTTTATGATACGCTTGAGCTATCAAATCGGTGCAGCTTTTAGACACATCATAGGGATGGCTGCCTTTAAGGGGCATATCTTCATGGTAAGGAAGCTGAGTCTGATCGCCGTATGCTTTATCGCTTGATGCAACAACAATTCTTTCCACAAGCGGACTTCGTCTTGCAGCCTCCAAAAGATTATATGTACCCCTGATATTGGTCTCAAATGTTGCCAGCGGATTTCTGTTGGCTATTCCAACTATGGCCTGAGCCGCTATATGAAATACCGTATCAATTTCATATTCTCCCAGTATACGTTCTAAGAGGGGTTCGTCTTCAATAACACCTGAGACAATATTGATTCTTTTATATTCTTCACCTTCATATAGATTTGATTTCGGCACATTGTCCCTGACAAGACCGGTAACATTTGCCCCCTGATTCACAAGCTCTTTTGCCATATAACTTCCTAAAAAGCCGGTACAGCCTGTCAGAAATACATTTTTGTTATCCCAAAAACTCATGTCGCTACCATACCTTCCATAAATATCTGTCATTATTGCATTCCTGATTAATTCTTAAAATATCGCTGTATGTATCGCAGGCATTCCAATAACCTTCGTGGAGATAGACTGCCAGCTGGTTGTCTTTAGCAAGGTTTTTTAATGGCTCCTGTTCCAAAACACTGGTGGTGTCATCATCTATATAATCAAAGATTCCGGGCTCAAAAACAAAGAAGCCTCCGTTAATAATACCTCCGAAGTCTTCCTTCTCGGAAAATGAGCGGGCTACCCCATTCTCAACAGTTAAAATTCCATATTGTGTTTTTTTCTTTACGCCGGTTACCGTTGCTATTCTTCCCATTTTTCTGTGGTATGAAAGAAGCTCATTTATATCCACGTTTGAGAGCCCATCCCCGTATGTGGCCATAAAAGTTTCATTGCCAATATAATCTCTTGCTCTTTTTATTCTGCTTCCTGTCATTGTTTCCATCCCTGTATCCAGAAACGTTATTTTCCAGTCCTCCTTATTTTCCAGAAGCTCAATACTGTCTGTCCCGGTATCAAGTCTGAAGCTGTGATACTTCCATGCGTAATTTATAAAATATTCTTTTATTTTCTCTCCTTTATAACCCAAAAGGAGAATAAAATCATCAAATCCAAAGTGTTTATAATTCTTCATGATATGCCAGAGCATAGGTTTTCCGCACACCAGCGCCATGGGCTTGGGCATGTCCTCAGTAAGCTCATACATCCTGAGGCCTTTGCCCCCGCAAAGTATAACAACCTTCATTCCTCCGCCTCCTGTAATGGTTGTACTATAGTATCTTATGTCACATCCCCCGTAAGGGTGAAAAAGCCAAAGTTCATGTTATTTTCCGGTATAAGATGGGTAAAATATATTGAAATACTGTTGCAGGAGGAAACTATGGATAATTTCATTTTTAATAACCCAACCAAAATTATCTTCGGAAAGGACACCGAATTGCTGGTAGGGCAGGAAACAAAAAAATACACTAATAAAGTCCTGCTTCATTATGGCGGAGGCAGCATAAAAAAGTACGGATTATATGATAGAGTAATAAAATCTCTTAAGGAAGCCGGGATTGAAGTTTTTGAATTATCAGGGGTTCTGCCTAATCCCAGGCTGTCGTTAGTTAACGAAGGTATCCGTATTTGCAGAGACAATGATATTAACTTTATTTTAGCCGTTGGCGGGGGAAGCGCCATTGACTCATCTAAAGCAATCGCAGTTGGTGTTCCGTATGAGGGAAATGTCTGGGACTTTTATGACGGCACCAGGGAACCTGAAAAAGCTCTGCCTGTTGCTGCTGTGCTTACCATTCCGGCTGCGGGCAGTGAATCCAGTCACAGCTCGGTTATCACCAATGAAGACGGATGGTATAAACGGGGTTTAAGCAGTACTCTTTTATATCCTGTATTCTCTATTCTGAATCCGGAGCTCACCTATACCCTGCCGGATTACCAGACGGCATGCGGTGCTGCAGATATTATGGCTCATATTATGGAACGCTACTTCACTGACACCAGAAATGTTGAATTAACAGACAGACTATGTGAAGCAACCTTTAAAACCATTGTCCGTAACATTCCTCTGGCACTAAGAAAGCCTGATGATTATAATTCCAGGGCTGAAATAATGTGGGCGGGAACAGTAGCTCATAATAACCTTCTTAACACAGGAAGGCTGGGCGACTGGGGGTCTCATGATATTGAGCACGAAATCAGCGCTATTTACGACATCGCTCATGGGGCAGGCCTGGCAATAGTATTTCCGGCCTGGATGAAATATGTATATAAGCGTAATATAAATAGATTCGCACAATATGCACAAAGGATCTGGAATATTGATGACAATCTTTTTGATCTTGAAGATGTAGCATTAAGAGGAATCGCTGCTCTGGAAAATTATTTTAATTCAATTGGTCTGCCTACCCGATTAAGCCACGTCAATATTGATGATACCCACTTAGAGGAAATGGCAGACAAGTGTACCGCATCTGATACAAAAACTGTCGGTGCTGTTATGAAGCTAAACAAAAACGATGTGCTTAATATTCTGAAACTTGCCTTGTAATACCTTCCTGTTATACATAGGCAATAATACTAAAGACGGGGATAAACCCCGTCTTTTTATGGCAGTTTATACTGCTCTGATGACACCGCAAGCAAGTCTTTTACCGGCATTCCCCGCAGGTTGAGATCTGTAATCATCAGGGTTTTGATGTATTATAACAGTCCTGCCTACTATCTGAGCGGGACTGAATCTGTCCGTAAAGAAGGCTAAAAATGCATATCCGTTGTTCCCGAAAAGTACCGGCATATCTCCTGCATGCATAGGATGGGGCGCATTAGTGGGATTATAGTGACCCTTAGCCGCTTTAAATGGATCCGAGGGATCACCTTTCTCACATGTATTTCCCTCATGGATATGAAATCCGAAAGGATTAACAGGTGGTATGCTATTTGTAGGCGCAATGGTCTTAGGAAGATTATACACCTCTGCTGCTACCAATGTCCCGTTATGTACGGGGTAAAAACTAACTGTACCGGTAATAGAAGGTGCCAGAGGTCCTCCCGACAGCTCAGCTTTAGCGAAGGGTTTCTTATTAATTATNGTATTGGCAAAAAAATTAATGTTTTTTACTTTCATGACCTTCACTTTAAAAATTTATTCCGATATATTATATGCATGGCGGGTAAAAGAGGGACAAAGGGTAATAATAAAAGTGAGGGCTAAGAACATGGCTAAGGAAATTGAGCGTAAATTTCTTGTTATAAATAATGATTATAAAAAAAGTATTGACGGGATACTTTATAAGCAGGGATATTTAAGCGCCGATCCAAAACGCACTGTGAGAGTGAGATTAGCCGGAAATCAAGGCTATCTTGCCATAAAGGGAATTTCAAATGGCGCCGTCCGCACCGAATATGAATATCCTATCCCGCACGAAGATGCGGAAGAATTGCTCTTGCTATGTGAAATGCCCCTGATAGAAAAATACCGCTATTTTGTAACGTATAAAGGGCACACCTGGGAAGTGGACGAATTCTTTGGTGAAAACAAAGGTCTGGTCATTGCTGAAATTGAGCTGGAATCTGAGAGTCAGACTTTTGAACTGCCTCCGTGGGCAGGTGCTGAGGTTACCTCAGACCCAAGATATTATAATTCTAATCTTGTACGTTTTCCCTTCAGTCAATGGAAAGATTTAGATTAAGCCAAGCCGAAGGATCTTACGCCAGTAAGGGCGGTTCTTAACCACCCTTGCCGGACAAATACTGATATTAATTAATTTAAGTTATATCTGATGTTATCACCAAACACATGGTAGGGAATTATGAAGGATTGAATGCCTTCGGAATATGGGGCGATGGTGTACAATGGATAAAATATTGCCAGACCTTCCTCTGTCAGGTAGTAGTTCTTTGGATCAAAGTATTTATTCAAATTTTCCTCTAAATTATCAAAATAATGTGCCATTCCGGTTATTTGCCTTCTTCTGGCCTCGGACCCAATATATTTCAGCATAACCGGCTTATAGTTGTAATCTTTCACAAACAGTGAATTCAACGTAATAATGGTACCCCTTCTCATATCCCAAGTGTTGCCGTGCCTGACGGTGTTACCGTGAGCACCTCCTGTAAATTCATAAATATCATAAAATAAGCTGATTAAAGGTTTTTTACAGTAAGTTGGTTCAAAAGCCTCAACCAGCTCAAAGCCATGGAAGGGAAATCCCTGAGAAACTGAGGCATTGTATTGTTTTACAGCTGCCTGATACAGCTTGGTAGACGCATAGCGGTAATTCCTATGGGCCTTTTGCCTGTAATGCATGTTAAAGCGCATGGAGTTCCCGCTGTAATTAGAAGCCAGGCTTGGGTAATCAATTTTTACATTAACCATCAATACCTTGTTATGATACAAACTGTCTTTTATTGTCCGAGTTCTAATAAAATCGCACTTCATTCATACCACCTCACATCATCTTACTGGCATGGGGCTAATTTTGTGCCAGTCCAGCCGTATTAACGCTAATAAAGATTTGCCCGGGAATTTTACCCGCTCTCTGTCAGAAATTAAACACAAAAAGTAGGCGGAGTGTTTCTCACTTATTAACAACTCCGCCTAACCTACCCCATATTAACTGGGATAGGGTTTTAGAACTGCACCTGCTGTTTTTTAAATTATAAAACGTAGGACAATAATGGGCTTCATCCTCTCCTATATAACATATTTCTTTACCATAAAATATGCTGAGGGACAATTTTATAATTACTGATTATTAAAAAAAATGATACTTTTATTTAAATGTTATATTATAATAAATTGTAACGTAAGAAATCAGAGAAAAAGACTGGAGGGCTTTCAATGAAAGCAGTAATAACAGTTATAGGTCACGATAGAATCGGTATTATTGCATCAGTCACAGGAGTTTTAGCAAAAGCAAATGTCAATATTCTGGACATATCCCAAACAATTATGCAGAATATATTCAGCATGATTATGCTGGTTGATGTTTCAAATATGAATTGTGAGTTTTCTGAAATGAGTGATTTGCTGAAACAAACAGGTGAAGATCTTGGTGTAGATATAAGGTTTCAGAGAGAAGAGATTTTTACCAGTATGCATCGCATTTAGGGGAGAAATATATGTTTAATGTAAATGAGATACTTGAAACCATAAATATGATTTCAGAAGAAAACCTTGATATACGCACAATTACAATGGGCATATCCCTTAGAGACTGTGCTTCGGATAGCGGTAAAACTGCCGGACAAAAAATATATGAAAAAATAGTTCGTTGTGCACAGAATCTGGTCAGAACCGGTGAGGATATCGAGAAAGATTTCGGTATTCCAATAATAAATAAAAGAATATCTGTCACCCCAATCGCATTGGTAGCCGAAAGCAGTGATGAAGAGAATTATGCCGTTTTTGCCAGGGTCTTGGATAAAGCGGCAAAAGCTGTCGGAGTAAACTTTATCGGCGGTTTTTCTTCATTGGTTCATAAAGGATATACCAAGGGAGACAAGCTTCTTATCAAAGCTATACCTGAGGCGCTTTCTGAGACAGAAAGAGTATGCGCATCGGTTAATCTTGCCACTACCAAGTCCGGTATAAATATGGATGCCGTAAAAGAAATGGGCTTTATTATAAAAGAATGTGCCGAAAGGACCAGGAATAATGGTGCCGTTGCATGTTCCAAGCTTGTGGTGTTCTCTAATGTACCTGAGGACAACCCGTTTATGGCTGGCGCTTTCCATGGCGTAGGGGAACCTGAATGTGTTATTAATGTTGGAGTAAGCGGTCCCGGTGTTGTAGCTCATGCATTAAAGGACCTGAATGGAGCCGATTTTGGCACGATAGCTGAGACCATTAAGAAAACAGCCTTTAAAATCACGAGAATGGGGCAGCTGGTGGCACAGGAAGCTTCCAGCCGCCTTAAGATACCTTTTGGCATTGTGGATCTGTCACTGGCCCCGACTCCTGCTGTAGGAGACAGTGTTGCCCGCATTCTTGAAGCTATGGGTCTGGAGAAATGCGGTGCCCACGGAACAACTGCAGCTCTGGCTCTGTTAAATGATGCAGTTAAAAAAGGCGGCGTTATGGCCAGTTCTTATGTAGGAGGCTTAAGCGGAGCTTTTATTCCTGTAAGCGAAGATGCGGGAATGATTGAAGCTGTAATGCGAGGGGCCCTTTCTATCGAAAAACTGGAGGCTATGACCTGCGTATGTTCTGTCGGGCTGGATATGATCGCTGTACCCGGTGACACACCGGCATCGACTATTTCGGCTATTATTGCCGACGAGGCAGCTATTGGGATGGTCAACAGCAAGACCACAGCAGTCAGAATAATTCCTGTTCCGGGCATGAAGGAAGGGGACGTGGTCGAGTATGGCGGCCTTTTTGGAAGAGCTCCCATTATGAGAGTTAATCCATTTTCTTCTGAGGAATTTATTAATAGGGGTGGCCGTATACCTGCTCCTTTGCAAAGTCTTAAAAATTAACAGGTATTTACTTTATTGAATCAGCTTTATATTAAATTGTCAGGGGGTGTTTGCATGATAGACAGAGTATTTAATATCGGAGATATTGTTGAGCTTAAAAAACAGCATCCATGCGGAAGTAAGCTTTGGAAGATATTAAGGACAGGAGCTGACTTCAGAATAGAATGCCAGGGATGCAAGCATTCTCTAATGATCTCCAGACCAAAGTTCGAGAAAAGCGTAAAAAAAATAATATCCTCTTAAAAGAGGATATATACTTTAAATTGGATTATCAGACTGACATGGTGACTGCCACTTAAACCTTCCTATATTTATTTAATGGCCAGAAAGCTCTCCATGTCGGTAAAATCTTTATTATATTGAAGTCTGTTGACTGTAATATTTTTATCGTCCAATGAGTTTTTTACAAAGTTAAATTTATATTCAAAATCATTCATAACAAGTATTTCAGTCCTGTTAAATGAAACCGGATATATCTCTTTAATGGCATTGCCCAATATTCTGGGAACCTCACTTGCTTCATATGGTGTGGCCTTATTGTCTGTGATACGGATAATCTCCATTTCTAAATCAAATTTCTTACATTGTTCTATTTGGAATTCCAAATCAGTTATAAAAATCTTTGCCGTATCGGGTTTTAACAGGTTTTGCTGTTTTTCAAGGTTTTTAAAGCCCACGATCAATGGGGACATATGATTAGCAATAGTTTCAAAGACCAGTATGTTCTCCTCGTTGCTTAAAATCCCGTCGCTAATTTTCAAAATTATTATCGCACCAATTAAGACTGTTTCATATCGCTCTAATGTCATTGGAATAACCAGAGCCCCTGCGCTTTCTCCAACTGTGGCTGCTATTTCTTCCCCTACCAGGGCAGATAGTTTTTCTGAATCAGGTTCAAATACTGTGCTTCCTCTTCTAAGGGGTTCCAGAGCCGGGTTCATTGGTATAACCGAATCCAGCATGGATAAATCTGTGGCTTTACATATGTTAAGGCTATCGGAATCTTCGTCATAAAGTGCTATCATAGCATTTTGAACCCCAAAAGAAACCGTAAGGCTTTTTAAAGCAAGCTCTATTAGTGTATCACTATCCAGAGCCGAATTTATGTTTTTTGAAATGCGATTCAGGGTTATCATTCTTTCAAGCTTTTCCTGGAGTAGTTTTTTCTGGTCATTTACTTTATCAATCAGCATAGCGTTTGAAAGAGCTATGTATGTATAGGAGGCAAGGCTATCTACCAGCTCAAAAGCGCCCTTTTTATAGGAATTACCTGTAACTGTTTGCCCAAGAGTAACAAAGCCTAGGATTTTTCTATTCTCACCAAAAATAAACACCACATATTTAGCGTTTAAATATGATAAAAGCTCTTCACCATCGCTAAACATTTTGCAAAACAAATCCTTATGGATATCATCTGATATATCCAAAATCTGGTTACTGGGAATTGTACTATTATTAAGGCTTATGGCGATTTTTTTTACTTCTTTGGAGGCATTATCAAATACATCTCTAAAAGCCCGCAAGACATATTTTTCTGAAGAATTATCATAGAGTATAAACCCGGTATGGGCACTTTGCGTAAGTTCTGAAAAAACGTCTACAGCAAGTAAAAAGAGTTCTTGAAGGTTATATTCTGTGAGCATGGCTTTTGCCGACTGATTAATAGCAAACAAATTAAATATCTTTTCATCCAGCTCCTGATTGCTGATTTGAAGCTTCTCGAAGCGGTTATGGTTTTCAAGGGAATTTGTAAATAAATGCATTAAGGTTTCGCAAACCAATATGTCACTTTCATTAAATTCTGCAGAAATTCTTCTTGACAGGAGAAAAAAACCATAGAGATTATTTTCTAGGGCTAGAGGCAGCATTACCGTCGCACCAAGCTCATCTAAAATCGAAGCATCGAAATATTGTTCCAAAGCTTCTCGTCCGCTTACCACATTCCCCACATATAGAATAAAATTAGAGAGTTCAGGAGTTGCAGCAATATACTGATTCTCTGATTTAATACCACGTTGTTTTTTCAGTTCATACCTGTTATTCTCATAAAGATACATGGCGCATTTTTCTACTGTCAGCAATTCATTTACAAAATCAAATGCTGTATCTGTGATTTGATTCAGTGTAAGGCGATTCGAAAAAAACCTAATTGCCTCTAAAAGACCATTATATCTATATATATCTCTTCTATTATCATTTTGAAAATCCTGTTCGATTTTTTTTAATATGTCGTTATACTGCATGTGTATCCTCCGAGTTACATGGTTTTTAGTTCGTTATCTTTGATATAATAAGTTACCATAGGCACAGACTGTAAAACTTCTTCGACAAGGTTTTTTATTTCAACCTTTACTTTTGGGTATATGCGGGATTTTGCCGTTATAGCTCCCTCACCGGGAGTTTTAAGGTATTCATTTATGCTTTTACAATTAAACTCAAGCTCTTTAACAATTTCCTTCTTTTCGGCATAAGAATTCTTCAAATTCTCATATTCAATTACCTGTTCTTTGGTAAGCTCATAAGTACTGCTGTAAACTTGCAGATGCTGTTTTATCCGTGTAATTTCTTTTTTGTTTTCTTCAAGTTCATTTAAAGATCTGTCCAGTTCCAGTTTCAAAGTATTGCGATCAAACCCTCTGACTCTGACATGGGTTCGTGACTCGGATTTATTTCCTATCTCTGCAGCGGATATCAGAATATCTGCATCAATTTTCCCGCCTATAATTCTCCCCTTGGGGGACTCGACAATAAGCTGCTTTGCACGGACATTCGAATTCATACAGTAGAAACCGACATATACGCTGCCTTCACACTCTACCGTTATATCGGATAAAAATTTGACATAGAGATTTTTCTTACAGCGTACAACGGCCTTATTTTTACCTGCAATGCCGCCTTTTATATAAATATTGCCTTCGCGGCTTGAAATTTTATCAGCAGCACCAACCCCGTAATCACCGAGAATTTCTAAATCATTACTGGCTACCACACTGAAATTATCCTCTACGGTTCCCTTAACCGACATGTATCCGTCAAAATCAATATTACCTGTAGAAAAATCAACATCGCCTTTTATTTCAAGATAATCATATACTCCTATGGAATCACCTTTATAATAGACCGCTCCGTTCTTTTTTGATATAAGAGTTGTAACACCATTTTCATAAACTTCTTTTACAGACAGGCGGTCATATAGCAGAGGAAGATTACGTCCGTGTATGGCAGGAATCTCTTTACCCCTGACATTTTTGCCCGGAAACCCGGGGGTAGGGTCTTTGCGCTCACCCAGCCAATCTCCGACTTTGACATGATTTATCAGATTCAACTCATAGTGATTAACATTGTTAGAATCAATTACCTTAGGCTTAAGATTAGAAATTTCATATAGTTTTACTACCGCATCTGTACCGTTTACAGGAGGAAAGCCCTCTGCAATTAAATATTCAACTCCTGATTCCAATGGACCTGCCAGGAGCTTGGATTTAATACCAAACACAATACCTGCTTTATTAAGGGCATCAAAAATTTCTTTTACGAGGTTTATTCTGTTATCCGGGGCAAGTTCTTCATGGTTCACATAAATAGTCATATATGCTTTAAGCCCGTCTTCAGAAATTCTGAGACTGACTCTTTCACGTTCCTCCCCAAAGGGTTCAGGCCCTCTTGGAGCGTTGTTTATTACATTTCTAAGGGTCATGAAGCTGGTGACTTTAATAACAGGATATGCTTTTAATATGTCATTGAACATTTCCAGCGAGTAACCACGGTTTGTTGACTTAATATAAAATACTCCATTTTCCTTAAGTATTTCTATGTAATCATTTTTATAAAGTAAGAATGCCATTACCTAAAAATACCCCCCCAAATTATTAATATATATTTTCCACCATATCCTTCAATATAACGCGAAACCATATTATAAAATTAAACATTGGTGATAATGCAAGTATTTACTATTACGCATGAGCCAACAAGATAATATATAATATAAATACATGATTAGTACTATTTTCGTACAAGAGTCGTCTGCAACACCATATATATCGGAAGGAAAAGCAAAATGAATGAGTGGAATAACGAGAAAAACAGTATTATTATTAAAAATTTTAAACATTTTGATCCAGTTCACACCTTTGAATGCGGCCAGTGCTTCAGGTGGAGACAAATTGATGATAACAAATGGTTTGGTGTAGTAAAGGACTTAGCCGTAAATTTAGAATGGAACGGAAAAGATTTAATTTTCCACGATACAAAAGAAGAAGATTTTTTAAGAGTATGGTATCCTTATTTTGATTTAGCCAGAGATTACGGAGAAATTAAAAATATACTTCAGAAAAATGATCCTGTTATGAAAGAAGCGATTAATTTTGGACATGGTATAAGGCTTCTTCAACAGGACTTTCAGGAAACTCTCATATCTTTTTTAATCTCCCAAAACAACGGGATACCGCGTATACGAAAAATTGTTGAAAGTCTGGCTGAACACTTTGGTGAACCAATTTACGACCGTATTTCTGATGTAAAAACGTTTCCAACCTGTGAAAGGCTTGCGGGTACAAGCCTTGAGGAATTAAGGGTTATCCGGGCGGGTTACAGGGATAAGTACATACAAAAAGCCGCACAGCAAATCTGCTTTGGTGAGATTGACATGGACGTTTTAAAGAAAGGCACTCCTGCTCAAAGCAGAGCTGAAATGAAAAAACTATTCGGTGTCGGAGAAAAAGTCGCTGACTGCGTGCTTTTATTCAGCGGTATACGATTTGATATTTTCCCTGTAGACAGATGGGTAAGACGGGTAATGGCCGAATTATACCTTGGCTATGAAGCAAGCAATGAAGAGGTAAACCGGTTTGCTACAGAGAAATTCGGAGCCCTGGCTGGATTTGCCCAGCAATATCTGTTCTATTATGCAAGAGAAAAGAAGATAGGAATGCAGGGTCAGTAATGCTTATCCTAAAAGCAGCAGACTTATACCCATTACTATCATGCCGCAAATTAATCCGAATATGGACAGGTGATGCTCACCATACTCTCTTGCAGAGGGCAACAGCTCATCAAAAGATATAAAAACCATGATCCCTGCAATTGATGCATATATTATGCCAAATACAACATCATTCAAAAACGGCCCAAGGAATAAAAATGCCAGTATTGCTCCGGCAGGCTCGGCTAAACCGGACAAAAGTGACATAAAAAATGCTTTCTTTTTATCACCTGTTGCACAGTAAATTGGTAAAGCCACTGAAATACCCTCGGGAATATTATGAATTGCTACGGCTATTGCTATAGCGATACCTAAAGAGATATCTGTCATACCTGAAACAAAGGTGGCCAGTCCTTCAGGAAAATTATGAATAGTGATAGCAAGAGCAGCCATCTTCCCTGTCTTAATAAGTTTTTGCGAATTCTGACCAAAACCGCAGACGTCGAGCCGTTCGATGCTTTGAGGCTCATGAGGATTATCGGCTTCCGGAACCAGCTTATCTATAATTCCTATTAAAAATATACCTGCAAAAAACGCAATAAATGTTATCCAATCACCTTTTGAAGCACCAAATGCTTTTTCTAAAAAGTTTTTGGCTTCAGGAAGAATTTCAACGAAGGATACATAGATCATTACACCGGCCGAAAATCCAAGGGCAACAGATAATACCTTAGTGTTGATTTTCTTAAAGAGTAACAGCATTAAACCGCCGATACCAGTTGAAAGACCGGCAAAAATCGAAAGTCCTATGGCGGCGACAACATTGTAATCCATTAGAATACCCCCTGAAAAATTAATTTAAATATCTTCACCGTTTGTCAGCTTACTGGCTTGATCCGTTGTTATCAGAGCATCAATCAACTCATCCATATCGCCGTTTATAAACTGCTCGATCTGATAGAGAGTAAACCCTATACGATGGTCTGTTACCCTTCTTTGAGGGAAATTATATGTTCTGATTCTCTCACTTCGATCACCCGTTCCAACCTGGCTTTTCCGGTTTTCGGCCAGCTCTGAGTCGTGTTTTTGCCGCTCAATCTCATAAAGCTTGGCCTTCAACACTCTCATAGCCTTTTCTCTGTTTTTATGCTGCGAACGCTGGTCCTGGCAGGTTACTACGATGCCCGATGGTATATGGGTAATACGAATCGCAGAAGAGGTCTTGTTAACATGCTGGCCTCCTGCACCGGAGGCTCTGTATGTGTCTACTTCTATATCATTGGGATTTATAACAACATCTTCTACATCCTCTGCTTCCGGTAAAACCGCTACCGTTGCTGTAGATGTATGTATTCTGCCGCTGGATTCGGTCGTCGGTACCCGCTGAACCCGGTGTACCCCGCTTTCATATTTAAGGCGGCTGTACGCACCTTTACCCTCAATTTCAAAAACAATTTCCTTAAATCCTCCGATTTCAGTCGGGTTGGAGTCAATAATACTGGTTACCCAACCCTTACTTTCGGCATAATGGCAATACATTCTGTAAAGTACAGCTGCAAAGAGAGCTGCTTCGTCTCCCCCGGCCCCTGCACGTATTTCAACGATGACATCCTTTTCATCGTTGGGATCCTTTGGCATCAATAGGATTTTAAGCTCCTTTTCTGTTCTTTCAATACCATCCCTGGCATCATCAATCTCTGCCTCAATCATTTCAACGAAATCTTGATCAGGTTTCTCATCAAGCATTAGTTTTGCATCTTCCAATGCTTTTTTAAATTTCTTGTGCTCACGGAATTTCTCCACTATTTCTGTCAACTCAGAATGTTCTTTCATAAGCTTCAGGTACTGTTCCTGATCATTCATGACCGAAGGATCAGCCAGCCTCATATTTAGCTCTTCATAACGGTTTTCTATGGCTTCCAGTCTATCAATCATGCGATTTTTACCTTCTCCTTATTTCAAGTCTTTGTTTTAGCTTTCCAATGTTTGCATTGGCAATCAAGTCTTTGGGGTAACCCAGATTTTTTACAAGCTCAAATGCTTCGTCGACTTCTCCGATATCGTCATGAAAATGAGCATCGCTGTTTATAACAATATAAACACTATATTTATAACATTCCTCCAAAAGCTTTTTATAGTTTTCCCTTGCATTTACTCTGTAGGAAGAAGGCATTAAAGAGGAATTGTTAATCTCTATCATAACACCATTGTCAGCAGCGGCCTTTGCCAGTTCAGTGTAGTTCAGTTCAATCCTTGAGTCGTCGGGATGGCCTATAATATTAACATAACGATTTTCTATACTCTTTATAACAGCGGCAGTATTTTCTTCTACAGAAGAAGGCTTCAGACACGGGCTATGAAAACTTGAAATTACTATATCCAGATTTTCTAATGTTGAATCCCTTATATCCATTGACCCGTCATACCCTATAATATTAGCTTCAACACCTTTCAGTATCTCAACTCCATGAAGATTATCCGGTAATATCTTCAGATTATCAAAATGATAAATATGAGGTCCGCCTGGCATAGCCGGTCCGTGATCTGTCATTCCAATAAGCTCCAGCCCTTTTTCAGCTGCTTCGGTCGCATATTCATTTATTGTACTGTAGGCATGTCCACTGTTAACGGTGTGGAAATGGCAGTCTGCAACAAGTCTCATTTATTCACATCCTCAATATAATTAAAAACAACACTTCAATTATACCTAATAACGGTTAAAAATAAAACATTAAAGAGCTATAGATTTTCGTTACCTATAGCTCTTTGATGGAAGGAGGGAAAGACTATTTTTACTCTATTTGAATTTTTCTTGCTTTCTTTTCTTCTTCTGCCTTAGGAAGCATTACAGTCAGGATGCCATCTTTATAAGATGCTTTAACCTTTTCATTGTCGATGTTGTAAACATTAAAGCTTCGTCTGTAAGAGCCTCTCTGACGTTCCCTGTAAATATAACCGTCATTTTCTTCATTCTTTTCCTGCCTGATATCTACGCCAAGTGTCAATACATCGTCATGAAGATCAATTACAATATCCTCCTTGTTAACACCCGGCAACTCAGCCTCGACAATATATTCTTTATCTGTTTCTCTTACATCAGCTCGTATTGGTGTAGTCATTGATGAGACTCTCGCAAAGAACGGATCTCTGAAGAAATCATCAAAAAATCTGTCAATTCCAAACCAGTCATCTTTTCTTGTAATACCGCCATTCTTTCTTGAATAAGGAATAAGATTGAACATATAATACACCTCCAAAAATAATCTATGTTACATGTTTGACCTTCTTTGACCTTATCTACATTTTATCGTTCGTAATGCAATCTTGCAAGTCTGATTTTGACTATCCTTGACCTTTATTTTGTCTATTTTTTGGTATTACCTTCTGTTTTCTTAAATTTTCTTCTGTTTTCTCTTATTATTATTTTTTTATTTCTGCTATTAATCAGTAAAATTA
>JGI24708J26588_10001283_pt1 | contig 19859 bp, 16 predicted proteins | sample BioPla1DNA2_FD_26588 | JGI IMG/M metagenome (IMG submission 26588) | reverse complement strand
AGAATAACACATTCATGAGTTACTGGTCGTAAAAATTGTATTTGTTTAGTCCTATACATTATAAGAAGTAAAAAGATAAAAACATAGGATTAGCTACATTTAGTATTTTTTTGTGAGGTAAAAAGCAGTGGAGTCTAATAAGAAAAAAGTAAATGTTACTGATCAAACGTATGAAAAAATAATGCAGATGATTCTAAGCGGGTCTATGCGCCCGGGAGAACGTATTCCTTCGGAGAATGAACTGAAAGATATTTATGGAGTTAGCAGAAATACTATACGTACTGTACTAAACAGGTTGAATGTTCTTGGCATTCTTGAGACACGACGTGGTGAAGGAACGTTTTTGAAAAGTTTAGGGACAGAAGTATACCTGAATAATTTTGTACCATCGATATTGATTAATTCCACAGACTTATTGGGTCTTATGGAGTTTAGAAGAGGTGTCGAAACTGCCTCAGCCAGACTTGCTGCAATAAACGCCACAAAAGAAGATATAGAAGATTTGGAGCTTTACTTTAAAGAATTACAACATAAAGATGTAAGCAACCATGAGTTTGCAACAAAGACCAGTAATTTTCATCTAAAAATAGCAATAGCATCCAAGAATGAATTGTTTGTGCGTCTTCTTGAACTTATAAAGTGGATAATGACTTCAAAAATGGAAGATTTCCTGTATTTCAAACCTAATGTTGAAGATTCAAGCTTTTACCACTCGATGGTTTTTAGATGTATAAAACAACGCAAGGCCGATGAGGCAGCTTATATGATGGATAGACACATGATGCTGCTTTTAGAAAGAGTGGAAGATTATATTGAATACACAAGGAATCATCCACATGTTAACCCGAATTCTTTGGTAGATTTAAAGAATGTTACAAATATATACAATGGAAGAGAGGAAAATTATAATGGTAAAAATACCGGATAAAATGAAAGCTATGATGCTTACTGAATATAATAAACTTGAGCTGGCGACCGTGCCGGTACCAAAACCGGGCAAAGGTGAGGTGCTTTGCAGAATTAGGTCTGTTGCCTTATGTGGTTCTGACCCTAAGATGATTGAAGGGGGTTATAAATTTGCAAATTGGCCACCATATTTCCCCTTTATTATGGGCCATGAATGGGCTGGTGAGGTTGTTGCATTAGGTGAGGGAGTAGAAGATTTTAAAATTGGAGATAGAGTTGCAGGTGAAGCACATGCAGGATGTGGTGTTTGCGATAATTGTAAGCGTGGACATTATACCGTCTGCCTAAACTATGGCAGGGATGGAAGAGATGGAAGGTTAGACTTAGGGCATAGGCATTATGGATTCTACTGGCAGGGTGCGAATGCAGAGTATAACGTATATAAGACAAATTCCTTGCATTTAATTCCTGACAACGTCAGCTATGATGCTGCATCATTATGTGATTGTGCAGGAGTCGCTTTCCATGGAGTAGAACTTGCAGGAGTAACACCCGGTGGAACAAGTGTGGTATTTGGTCCCGGTGCAATTGGACTTTGTGCAATGCAGGAATGTAAGGCGCTGGGTTCCGGCCAGGTTATTATGATTGGACGCGGTAAAAAGCTGGAAATGGCTAAAGAGCTTGGTGCAGATGTATGTATAGATTTTGAAAAAGAAGATCCTGTTAAACGAGTTTTAGAGCTTACAAACGGGGTAGGTGCAGATGAAGTTATGGAATGCTCGGGTGCACCATCATCACCTATGCAAGCGTGCAGGCTGGTAAGAAAAAAAGGAGCAATAGCAATAATCGCAACATATAAAGATGATGCTGTTTTAATTCCTGCAAATACTGTAAACTTTAATGAAATAAAGATAATTGGCTCTAAGGCAAATCCGAATGTATCAAAGAAAGTTCTGAATATGTTCTCAACCGGAGCTGTTAAGGTCGAAGAACTGATCACGCACAGATTCCCGTTGGAAGAATATCCTAGAGCAGTTGAAATATTTGAAAAGAAACTGGAAGACTCTATAAAAGTTGTTATTAACCCATAAAAAAATTGTACAGCCGATTTTATAGAATCCAAAATTAATTGTAGAGAAACCGGTATGACTTGCTCAAAATAATTACTTAACCTTAACGGTGACTCTTACAATTATTGGGTTCTATTAAGTACGGCTAAATGAGGGGGATTGAATAATGAAAAAGATGAAAGCGGCAGTTTTAAAAGAATTTAACAAACCATTANTAATCGAGGAAAAGGAAATACCAAAACCACAGAAAGGTGAAGTATTAATAAGAATAAAGGCAAGTGGCCTTTGTGTTTCTGACATCCACATTCAGGATGGGATTATAAATACAGTAAAGCTACCGTATACACCCGGGCATGAAATGGCAGGAGTTGTAGAAGAATTAGGTGAGAACGTTACAGGTCTGGAAATAGGTGATCATGTAACTGCATCAATAGATCTTATTTGTAACCGTTGCAGGTTTTGTCTTTCAGGTATGACTAATCTGTGCAAGTCTTTAATAAGGATAGGATTCGAAAAGGATGGTTCACATGCAGAATACTGTGTGGTTCCAGCTGAAAATGTTTTTAGAGTAAATAAAGATATTCCTTTTGAGCAGGTTGCTATACTGACAGATGCAGTAGGATGTATGTACAATGCAATTAGGAACAAAGCGAATGTAAAGCCCGGAGATCATGTTCTTATTTTGGGAACAGGCGGTCTTGGTATGAATGCAATACAGATAGCTAAGGTTTTTGGTGCCCAGGTATATGCGACAAGCCGCCAGGAAGATAAAATACAATTATCCGTAGAAATGGGTGCAGATGCAGCTATAAATACACGGAACCAGGATTTATATGAAGAAATAGTTAAAATAACAAATGGAGAAATGTGCGATGTTGTAATAGACAATATCGGTATAAAAACTTCAATAAACGATGCAATAAATCTGATCCGGCCGGGAGGTAAAGTTATTATCTCGGGCTACAATGACCCTTACTTTGAAGCTAATTATCAAAACATGATGAAATATGAAAAAGAAATAATTGGAATGCGCGGACTGAGAAGGATTGACATAATTGAAGTAATAAAATTGGTAGAACAGAAAAAGATAGTACCATATGTTTATAAAACGGTAGAATTTGAGAAGATTAATGATGCTCTGGATGAAATGCGGGAAGGTAAGGCAAAGGGCAGAGTAGTAATTAAATTCTAATAATTTTAGCGAGGATATATTTTATGAGAGATTATGTAATGGTATTGGGCAGCGGCATGATGGGAAGCGGCATCGGTGCGATGTCAGCCTTAGCCGGTAAAAAAACAATACTTGTAGATTTAAATGAAGAAAAAACAACTCAAGGATATAAAAGGGCACTTGAGTGTATTAAGTTAAGGCAAGAAAATGGACTCAATACAAAAGATGAAGCTGATAGGGCTGCTGGTCTACTTTCAACGAGTGTCGATTTAAAACAATCGGCAGAAAAAGCTTTTTTAGTAATAGAAGCAATAGTAGAAAACCTTGAAGTAAAGCAGAGTGTTTTCAAAGAGCTAGATGAATTATTACCTGAAGATGTACCAATCTGCAGTAATACAAGTGGACTTAGAATAACTGATATTGCGGCATTTTGCAAGCATCCCGAGAGAACTGTAACTACTCACTTTTGGCTTCCTGCACATCTTATACCATTAGTTGAGGTAGTAATGGGAGATAAAACAGATTTAGAATTAGCACAAAAGATTGTTAGTGAATTAAAAACATGGCGCAAGAAACCTGTACTGGTCAGAAAAGATTTACCGGGACAGCTTGCCAATCGCATTTTTCAGGCAATTATAAGGGAAGCAGTATCTATAGTAGCTTCCGGTCTTGCAAGTGCAGAAGATGTAGATATGGCAATCAGTTGCGGAATGGCTATGCGCTTTCCGGAGTGGGGACCATTGAAACATCTTGATGCTATAGGTCTCAACCTTGGACTGTCGGTCCAGGATACAGTCCTTCCTGATATATGTGCTGATAAAACTGCTAATGAGTATTTACGCAATCTTGTACAGCAGGGAGATTTAGGTGTAACCAGTGGAAAAGGTTTTTACGACTGGACAACAAGAAACATAGAGAAAGACATAGAGAAGCGTGATAAATTCATTATTGAGGCCGTGAAAATAACTGACAGGATAGAAAGAGAATAAAAAAGGTGATAATTTTATGAAGCAATATTTTTGTGTAGGAACATATACAGAACCAATTTTATTTGGAACAGGTGAGGTTTTTACAGGAAAAGGTGAGGGTATTTATCTCTGCTCCTTTGAAAATGGCAAAATACAAGTAATTAATAGTATTTCGCAGAGAAACCCGTCGTTTTTCTGTATTGATGAGAAGAACCAAAAGATTTATACCGTTAATGAAATGAAAGAATATTTAGGTGAATTTGGTGGAGGGGTCACTGAAATAACTTATAATCTAAAAGGCGAGATGCGGGAAGACAAAACTTATAACACTGGTGGTACTGATCCTTGTCATATTGCTTTATCACCCAATGGCCGGTTTTTATCGGTTTCAAATTTTGCAAATGGCTCTGTAAGTGTGTTTCCTGTAGGGGATGATGGCTCAGTATTACCAAATAAAAAGGTGTTCAATCACGAGGGAGACAGTATCCATCCTGTCCGGCAGAAAGGTCCCCATGCGCACAGTACTGTTTTCTCTCCTTCTGACAACAAAATGTATGTACCGGATTTAGGTATAGATAAATTAGTATGCTATTCATATAATGGCATGGAGGTAAGTTCAGATCCGGAAAGTACTATAGATACATATAAGGGTAGCGGTCCCAGGTTTGGTGAGTTCTCATCAGATGGAAAGCATTTTTATCTTATTAATGAAATTGGCTCTTCGGTTACACATTTTTTATATGATAACGGTGCGATGATAACAAAGGAGACTGTATCCACACTACCTGATGACTACACAGGTGAAAATATTTGTTCGGATTTGCACATTTCTCCTAACGGTAAATACTTATATGCCTCCAATCGTGGGCATGACAGTATATGTGTTTTTTCAATCGGAGATGATGGCGGCTTGAGTTTTATAGAAAGACAATCCTGTAGAGGAAAAACGCCAAGAAATTTCACAATTACACCGGACGGCGAATACATGCTTATTGGCAATCAGGATACGGATACAATTGCAGTATTTAAAATTAATACTGATGGCACGCTAAGCTTTTTTGACATTACAGACTTTCCAACGCCTGTATGTATCCGGTTTTTCAAAGAGACATTGTTCGATTGATATTAATGCTATGGGGAGGTTGCTTCATAGGAAGTAACCTCTTTCTTAAGCGCTTAAGCAAAGGAAAATTTTGTAGATCTAATAGGTGATTATTATCGTGAATATTTTTAAACGAAAATTGAAATCAGATTCTAAGGAAACTCCGAGGAATATTGGGATATCTAAACGGCAGACTGTTATGAAAAAGACAATTACCGATACAGGTAAAAACCGTAAAGAAGTCGGAATATTTACAAGTATACGGACTAAGTTAATTCTGGGATTTATGATAACAATCATACCCATCGTATTGTTGGGGAGTATCTCCTATAACAATGCATACAATTCAATAAAAGACGCAGCAACAAACGCATCCTTTGAAACATTGAAACAAATAAATAAAAATATTGAAAGTACTCTTAGTAAATATGAGGAAATTTCAACACAAATTATGTATAACGGTATATTGCAGAACTATTTCACTAAGAAATCTGATTCTGATGATATGACACCGGAAGAATCTGAGCTCTTTCAAAAGACAGAATCTTTTATAAAAGAATATTTATCTGCTAACTCATCAATTGCATCAATAACCTTGTTTCTGGAAAACAATAAGTTTATATCAAACAAAGCTATAACACAGGAAGCTTATGAGAGTATACTTAACAGCACGCTTATGAGTAGTGCAAAAGAATTGAATGGTAAGTCTTTTTGGGTTGGTCGTCATGACGAATTAGATCAACATTTGCCGGACGACAAAACGTCATACAGCTTATCTTTGGTAAGGTTATTAATAGATACGTCGACTGGAAATGGTAGAGGGTTAATGATTCTTGATCTTAAAGAAAACTTTGTCGAATCTATGCTAAAAGGAATTAACCTTGGAGAAAACAGTGAGCTTCATCTTATAAGCTCAGATGAAAGAGATATTGCTTATAAGATAACTGATGAAGGAACAAGTGAACTAATAGACACAGATGATAAAAATAAAATAACTGATACGATGTTCTACTCCAGAATAACCGGAGCTCAAGAAGCGGGAACATTTATAGACACATTTAATGACGAAGAGTATATGATTTTACATACAAGTATATCAACAGTGTATGGGAAAACTGGTTATACTCTTGTTGGACTTGTTCCAACCTCGAATTTCAGAGAATCTGCCGCAAATATTGGTAAAGTGACAATAATTTTCACTCTTGTAGCCATTGGATTTGCATTGGTAATAGGGCTTTTATTAGCATTCAATATTTCAAAAGCCGTAAACCGGATATTGAATCTGACTAAAAAGGTTGCTGCAGGTGATTTAACCGTAAAAATAGAAACAAAAAGTAAGGATGAATTAGGGGTTCTCACAAAGAGTATTAATTCTATGATTGAAAGCATGCAAACCCTGATTTCTAACGCTGCCGACACAGCTTTGACTGTTATAGAATCAGCGCGAACTGTTGCAGCTACAACAGAACAAATATCCAGAGTATCTCATGAGGTCACTAAAACAGTTCAGGAAATTGCTGAAGGCTCATCAACTCAGGCAAGTGATTCAGAACAAGGTGTAAGTAAGATGAGTGAACTTGCCTTGCGAATTAACGCTGTTACCGATTACGCAAATTCTATCAATGTCAAATCGGATGAAACCATTAGGCTGTCTGAAGAAGGATTTGAGTCTGTGGTTGATTTAGAGAGGAAAGCAAAGGAAACAACGAGAATTACCCAGACTATAATTGCTGACGCTCAAGAACTTAATGTTCACTCAAAGTCAATCGGTGAAATTGTAAAGGTTATGAGTAACATTGCAGAACAGACCAATCTATTATCATTAAATGCTGCAATTGAGGCTGCCAGAGCGGGGACAGCCGGTATGGGGTTTGGTGTTGTAGCGGATGAGATAAGAAAATTAGCTGAGCAATCAGCATCAGCTTTAGATGATATCGGAACAATAGTCAGGAATACTCAAGACCAAACTAAACGTGTTGTAGAGAGCGCTGAGGCATCGGAGAATATCCTGAAATCCCACAACATTGCACTTGAACACACATTGGCAGTATTTAAGAAGATCTCTGACTCTATGGTTGAGCTGGCAAATACAGTCAGTGATATAACTGGGGGTGTAGAAGATATGAATAGCTATAAAGACAGTACTATATCAGCTATACAAAACATCTCTGCGGTATCACAAGAAATTGCGGCAGCTACAGAAGAAGTTTCCGCATCTACAGAGGAACAGCTCAGTGCCATTGAGGAGCTTTCCATGTATGCAAAACAGCTTGATGACACGGCCAATAATCTGAATAAATCAATTAAACTTTTTAAGATAGAATAATGTAAGCTTCTGTAGAACTTCGCAAATAACAGGCCTTGCCCGAAAACGTGGGTAAGGCTTATTATAATTGACGAATCTTATCTGATAGAGTATTAAATACTCAACTGCATTTTGCATTGAGAACAGATGTTTGGTAAAATATAATAGCAATTTATTGATTTGGGTAATATAATTTGTATTGAATAGTACAGTACGTGATAAAATTTTCAAAAAGAACAGGGACACATCTGATAGAAGAAAATAGATTACAGTAGTAGGAGTGAAAAAATGTCTGCCAGACAAAAGAAAAGCTACGGAAATGAAAGTATAAAATCATTAAAAGGTGCTGACAGGGTCAGGTTAAGACCGGCGGTCATATTCGGGTCTGATGGATTGGAAGGCTGCCAGCATTCTTTCTTTGAAATTTTATCGAATTCGATTGATGAAGCCAGAGAGGGCTATGGAAATCTTATCCGGGTAATCAGACATAAGGATTATTCTATAACAATAGAGGATCAGGGTCGGGGCATTCCCGTAGACTATAATCAGAAAGAAGAGCGGTATAACTGGGAACTGGTTTATTGCGAGCTATATGCCGGGGGGAAATACTCCAATCATACCGGCGAAAATTACGAATATGCTCTGGGCTTAAACGGTCTGGGTGCCTGCGCTACCCAATACAGCTCAGAATATATGGACGTAACCGTTTATCGTGATGGATATAAATACGAGCTTCATTTTGAAAAAGGGAACAATATCGGCGGTTTAAAGAAAACTAAATATGATTACGAGCATACCGGTACAGTGCAAACATGGAAGCCGGACCTGGAGGTTTTTACCGATATAAAAATCTCCGTAGAATTTTTCAGGGATACCTTAAAAAGGCAGGCTGTAGTTAATGCCGGGCTTATTTTTGAATTCACAGATGAAGAGTCCGGAGTGACTGAAAGATATGTTTATGAAAAGGGAATTGAGGATTATGTCACTGAGTTGAGTATGGACAAGGGTATAACCAGGCCTTGTTATTTTGAAGGCTCTGCCAGAGGAAGAGACCGTGAAGATAAGCCTGAATACAAGGTCAAGATGGAAATAGCCTTTTGCTTTAACAATGAAGTCAATTCAATACAATATTATCATAACTCCAGCTGGCTGGAATATGGCGGCTCGCCGGACAAGGCGGTGCGCGCCGCTTTTGTAAATGAGATTGATAAGTATTTGAAGAATAATAACAAATACAATAAGAATGAGAGCAAGATTACTTTTAGTGATATTGAAGACAGTCTCATACTTATAACTAATACTTTTTCAACTATGACAAGCTATGAGAACCAAACCAAGAAAGCAATCAACAACAGGTTTATTCAAGAGGCAATTACTGATTTTTTAAAACAGCAGCTAGAAATATATTTAATTGAAAATAAGGAAGAAGCCGATAAGATTGCATCTCAGGTTCTCATAAACAAGCGCAGCCGTGAGTCAGCAGAAAGAGCAAGAATAGATGTAAAAAAGAAGCTTGGCGGAGCTATGGATATTTCCAGCCGGGTTAAGAAATTTGTAGATTGCAGAAGCAAGGATCCAAATAAAAGAGAGCTTTACATAGTGGAAGGCGACTCCGCTTTAGGTTCGGTAAAAATGGGAAGAGACAGTGAGTTTCAGGCTATTATGCCTGTAAGAGGAAAAATCCTTAATTGCCTGAAGGCAGATTACAGCGGGATTTTCAAAAGTGACATAATTGTGGATCTTGTAAAGGTATTAGGATGTGGTGTGGAGATTAAATCAAAACACAATAAGGATTTGAGTTCATTCGACTATGAGAATTTTAAATGGAATAAGATAATTATTTGTACCGATGCTGATGTTGACGGATATCAAATCAGAACCCTTATTTTAGCGATGCTTTATAGATTAGTACCTACTCTTATAGAAAAAGGGCGTGTATATATAGCGGAATCCCCCCTGTTTGAAATAACTTCCAAAGATAAGAGCTACTTTGCTTATACAGAGAAAGAAAAGAGTGAAATCCTGGAGAAGCTTAAAGGTCAGAAAGTGACTATACAAAGATCAAAAGGCTTAGGTGAGAACGATCCCGAAATGATGTGGACTACTACAATGAATCCCGAAACACGCCGGCTGATAAAGGTTATGCCCGACGATATAGAGAACACACAAAAATTCTTTGACCTGCTGTTAGGAGATAATCTGCAGGGGCGCAAGGATTATATTTCTGAGCACGGGCATGAGTACATGGAACTGATTGATGTATCTTAATGAAAGTGAGAAGCGCACCTCCCCTGCTGTCATCGTGAGCGTTTAGCTAAGGATATTTTTAGTCACCNNNNAAGATCCTTCGACTCCGNTACGCTTCGCTCAGGATGACANCTTGTACAAACGTAATTAAGCGGCGTGGCTGCTGCGATTTAAAGCGAAGCATGGATTGCGTAGCGGGCGCGACTAGAAACTGGATGTTGGAGATGGAGCGCTAAATCGCAGCAGTCTACAGCCGCTCCACTGTCTAACGCAAANAGCTTCTTAGCCGGCGCTCGGAAGGCCACCTAAAAGTATGAATGACCCGCGAGTAAAATATGCAAAGGAGACCACCTATGGACAACAAACATATCGAGCAAAAGATTGTAGATACCTTGAAGGTTAACTATATGCCTTATGCAATGAGCGTAATTGTTTCCCGTGCCATTCCTGAGATTGACGGGCTTAAACCCTCACATCGCAAGCTTCTGTACACCATGTACAAGATGGGTCTGTTAAAGGGGCAAAAGACTAAATCAGCCAACGTAGTGGGTCAGACCATGAAGCTTAATCCTCATGGAGATATGGCAATATATGAAACCCTCGTACGCCTGACCACCGGGAACATGGCACTCCTGCATCCTCTTGTTGAATCAAAGGGTAATTTCGGAAGAGTATACTCACGGGACATGAAATTTGCGGCACCCCGATATACAGAGGTTAAACTAGCAACGGTAAGCGAAGAATTGTTCAGGGATATTGATAAGGATACTGTCGATTTTGCTGATAATTATGACGGGACAATGAAAGAACCAGTGCTTCTTCCATCGACATTTCCCAATATTCTTGTAAACCCGAATCAAGGCATAGCAGTTGGTATGGCCAGTAATATCTGCAGCTTTAATTTAAGAGAAATATGTAAAGCTGCCATTGCCTATATAAAGTATGACGATATTGACCTGATGAAATATTTAAAAGCTCCTGATTTCTCCACTGGAGGACAGTTGATTCTGAATGAACAGGAGATGCGGAAAATATATGAAACAGGCAGAGGCTCATTTAAAATCAGGGCTAAGTATCGTTATGACAAGAAGAACAGCTGCATAGAAGTTTATGAAATTCCCTATACCACAACTACCGAAGCCATAATTGAGGCTGTTGCATCCATTATTAAAACCGGAAAAATGAAGGATATTACTGATATCAGGGATGAAACTGATCTTGAAGGGCTTAAGATAACAATTGACATTAAGAAAAACAGCGATCCTGATGACATAATGAATAAACTTTTTAAGCTTACTCCTCTGCAGGACAGCTTTGGTTGCAACTTTAATATTCTGATAGGCCAGAAGCCTATGGTTTTGGGTATACGGGAAATACTCGATTATTGGATTCAGTTTAGAATGGAGTGCATCAGAAGAAAATCGGAGTTTGATATTAAAAAGAAGAGTGAAACCCTCCACCTGTTAACCGGGCTTTCAAAAATACTTCTGGACATTGACAAAGCACTCAAAATAATCAGGAATACTGAGCAGGATTCGCAGGTAGTGCCGAATTTAATGAAAGGCTTCGGGATTGATAAGGTTCAGGCTGAATTTATTGCAGAAATAAAGCTTAGAAATTTAAATAAAGAGTACATTCTAAGGCAAACAGCCGACATTGAAAAATTGAAAAATGAAATTGAAGATTTAAAGGATATTGTAGCCCGTGACGCCAGAGTATTAGAAATCATATGCAGCCAGCTGGAAGAGATATCCCGAAAGTATGGACAAGACAGAAAAACTGAGATTATCAGTGAAGAGCATATTGAGGAGGTTACCCCCGATAATTTTATAGAAGACTATAATGTTCGTATATTTTTAACTGATCAGGGTTATATCAAAAAGATACCCTTAATATCTCTGAGGTCTGCAGGCGAGCATAAGCTGAAAGATGATGACTTCATTATACAGGAAGCTGAGACCCGCAATAAAGCTGAATTGCTTTTATTTTCCAATAAATGCGTGGTATACAAAGCGAAAATTTATGAATTCCCGGACAGTAAAGCAAGCCAGCTGGGCGATTATCTAATTAACATACTGGATTTAGAACCGGGTGAGAAAATTATAAAGATGCATACTACCGATGACTTTACCGGTTATTTTCTCTTTGCCTATGAAAGCGGAAAGATGTCAAAAGTTCCGGTATCCAGCTACGCAACGAAAACCAACAGAAAGAAACTTGCTAATGCCTATTACGCTGGATCTCCACTGGTTGATATATTCTTCCTGGAGGAGGACGCGGACTTTGCTGCATTCAGCAGTATAGATAAGGTATTAGTTTTTGACACTTCTCAGATTAATCCAAAGGCTACCCGTGATTCCCAGGGAGTTTGGGTATTGAAATCCAAGAAGGGCAGTACCCTCAGGAAGGTACTGCCTCTCAGCGAAGCAAATTTAAATGATCCTGAGTACTACAGGGCTAATGTCCCTGCCATAGGATGTTACCTTAAAGAAGAAGACAAAGAAGATGTTCAAATAGGTTTATTTTAAAATTTCAGACATTTCAGATGGTTGGTTGTATTTATTCATGTAAGTGGAGGGAGAGTTGATGGAGGATATAGCCCAAATCAAAAAGTGTCTGGCTGGACAAAAAGATGCCTTCGAACTCCTGGTCACAAAATACAAGAACCTGGTGTACAGTATTGCTCTGAACAGCCTGACAAATAAGAATGATGCTGCTGATGTGACGCAGGATGTTTTTTTGAAAGCATGGGCCAACTTATCCAGATACAATCCCGAATTCAGCTTTAAAACCTGGATAGCCAGAATTACAGTCAACCATTGTATTAATCTTAATCACAAAAGCCGGCGAATCACAGCATGGAACGACGAGGAAATTGAAAAGATAACAACCGATAGAGATGACCCGGAGGACGCCGCCCTGAAGAGTGAAAGGCGAGATGATATTAGAAATGCCATAAACAGTCTTCCGGAGAAATATAAGATCGTAATTCAGCTTTATCATCAGCAGTCATTAAGTTACGAAGAAATATGCAATATTACTGGTTATCCAATGAGCATTGTCAAGAACAGGCTTTATAGGGCCCGAAAAATGCTTGCAGAAAAGCTAACTACATACTCGCAAGAGGTTTCGAAGAAGGGGGAAGAGGCATGGATTGCAGAAAAGCCTGGAATCTGATGATGAAAAGTTTTGATAATGAAATATCAAAGCAGCATCGAAAAGAGCTAAATATGCATATTAGTGAGTGTGACGAATGCAAAACAATGTCTGATAATCTTACTGAAGCCTTCACCTTCATGGACACGTCTGATTGGCAAGCCCCGGCCGATATTGAAAAAAGGGTCATGGCGAAGCTTAATTTGACAAAACACAGAAGAGATTTTCTGATGCCATATGTAATTTGCAACCTTATTGTTTTTACAGGAATTGTAGCTTCATGGCTGGACAGTGTATTCAAAATAGGTATATTTACATTTATCAAGGAAGTCTTCAATGAAGTTGTTGCAGCGTATAACATGTCTGCCACAGTCTTTACAGCTTTCCGTAATTTTTTTAGCACATACTTTATTAAACCCACAATAAATATTGCCATAATTGCGTTTTTGATTTATGGACTATTAAGTATAATATCAATTTTACAGAAAATGCTCAGGCGTTATGTTTCTGTACGTTAAATCTGGAGGTTATTATGAAAAAGGGATGGATGGTATTAGTCTGTTCAGTGTTAATAGTTTTTATACTGGCAGGCACAGCTTTTGCTTTTGCAGCTGATGAAAATTCTACAATCAGGGCAGGAGAAACCCGAAATGGAGATTTTATCACTGGGGGAAATACTGTTGTAAATGACGGGACTGTCCTGGGTGATTTTATTGCCGGAGCACAGGTATTGAGAAATACAGGCGTGGTTGAGGGCGATTTGATTGCCGTAAGCAGTGATATAAATATTGGCGGGCGTATTATGGGGAGTGTTCGGACAGGATCAAATAACGTGAATATTTCTGCTGTTATCGACAGAAATGCTATGGTTTTTGCATCCAATGTTGTTGTAAATGAGAATGCAGAGATAAGGCGTAATGCATACCTTTTCGGTGCTGTTATCTCATCCTATGGCAGAGTGTCAGGTGACACAATTATATATGGGGGGGATGTGACGCTTGGAGGAACCTATGAAGGTGATGTAAAAATAAATGATATGCAGGAGGGCTCTGTATTCAGGATGAATCCCGGAACGGTTATTAAGGGAAAACTGATATACAAGGGAGTTACAAGGTACGAGATTCCATCGGATGTTCAGGTGGGAGATTATGAATATATCCAAATTGCACCTGCAAGCAAACAGGATATTAATAATAGAGTTAACATTTGGAATATTATTAAGAAAATATTTACTATGCTTATTTATTACCTCTTTGCTTTACTGTTATATAAACTGTTTCCAAGGTTTTTTGTTCGTTCCGGCGATTTTATTGAAGCTAAGCCGATCTCAGCTGCAGGTATAGGTATAGCTACTTTGGGAAGCCTTGTGGCAGGAAGCTTATTATTGGTATTACTTCTTATTCTGGTTCTCTTTATAATCAAAGGCTCTGTCTTTTTATTTGGATTATTATTATTTGTTTTTGTGATGGTTGTGACAATTTTATTTGCAGATATACCGGTATCAATATGGCTGGGTAATGTTATAACCAATAGAAAATTTGGTATTCCGGGAAGGCTGGCTATAGGAATCGGCACCATTACCGTAGTTAAAATTATCCTGGAAATACTGAATACTATTAGCTCAGTAGCACCTGTCACCGGTGTTATATCATTTGTAGTTAATGTCGCCATCTGGATATTCGGAACAGGAGCAATCATCAAAATTATTTTTGAGACAGGTAAAGCTGCTAATCTTCAGGCTGAGGCTGAGGCAATAGTTCTTGAAAGTAATGAGTCCACAGAAATTTAAAATTAAAAGATATATTCGCCAATACCGATACAAACAATAGCGGTATTGGCTTTTTTATTATTATAAGCGATATAGAGGATGATACTAATGGATAATAAAATACTGTCACAAATCAAGCGAAGCCTTAAAGTTTTCGCAGATTATGTCTTAGCCCTTATTCTTTTCTTTTTATTTACCATGCCTGTCATATCAGGCGTAAAAGATAATCCCCGGAACGCCATTACATACTTGTCCATAGTAATATTTATTATACTGTTCTACAACATTTATGTTGATATGCGCAATATAGCGTTTAAGGAAAAAAGGCCTCAGTATAATATAAATCCCCCTTTCTATAAAGGTTTTATATATGGTCTGATGGGAATAATTCCGCTGGTTGCCATTCAGATTATTTTGATTATGATAAAAGTTCCAAAGGAATTTGAAACTCTTCACAGAAGACTGTATCAAGGCTTTGGAGGGCCTCTTTATTGGATCTCCAGACTGTTGGGGGACCAGTCAGTACATTATGTGATTTCTTTTACAGTCCTGGCTTTTATTGCCGGAGCAGGTTACTTTGCAGGCTTTAAAGACTTTTATTTATTAAACTTTATCAGGCAGAAGCTTGGTATCAAAAGAAAAGAAAAAAAAGAGGCTGCAAAAAAATAATAAAGGACAGGAAAGACATGCACCTTTTTTTGTGATAAGGCCAACCCTATCCTGAATATCTTAGTACAAAGATATACATAGGGATGGGATTATGCATGATCGTATTAGTAAAAAGGAAAAATGCAGTACTTATTCTTCTGATACTGTTTTTATCAGTTGCAATATTCAGCATTGACGGAAGAACCTCCCCAATCGCCGAAACAATTAAAGAGAACACAGGAGCTGCGATAGTGATAGATGCAGGTCATGGAGGAGAAGATCCGGGAAAGGTAAGTAATTATTCCAGCCTGGCTGAAAAGGATCTAAATTTAAGAATTGCTCAGCTTTTAAAGGACCTTCTGGAGCAAGACGGTTATACTGTCTATATGACGAGAACAGAGGATAAACTCAATTATTCTGCCGGTACAAAGGAGATATATCAAAAACGCAAACAAGATCTTACCGCACGGAAAAAGTTCATTGATGAGAGCGGGGCTGATGCGGTTGTCAGCATTCATATGAACAGCTTTTCTGAAACAAAGTATTACGGGGCTCAAACTTTTTACCCGCCCTCTTCGATTGACAGCGAAAGACTTGCAAAGAACATCCAAAATGCGTTAATTGATGTTTGCGATAAAACAAACAAACGGACGGCATTGCTTAAGAAGGAGCGAATAATTCTTTTCAGGGATCTTAAGGTGCCTACCGCCCTGGTAGAATGCGGCTTTCTCTCTAATCCTGAAGAGGAGGCAAAACTCAAGACTCTTGAGTATCAGGAGCTTCTTGCTAAGGGTATAAAGAAAGGAATAGACAGTTTTTTCGGAAAAGAGTAAACAGAATAAAAAAATAACCGATAATAATAATAGTTAGTTATACTATTTTACAAAAGATGGAGTGTACCTGATTATGTACCTGGAGTATTGTTTGATTGCGAATGCCGCTATATGTATACTGAGCCTTATTCTTTTCTATTTTCTTAAAAAAAAGAATCAAACAAACATAAAAAATACTTACACATTAGTATTTTGTACAGTTCTAGCCATGATTTGCGCTTCAATACTACCATTAATCGCAGATTATTTATTAATAGGACTGTCTTTTTCTATTAAAAAGTCGTTGATTGTATCCTTCATCATTCTTGTCGCAATAGCGCTTGGAGCGTTTTACCTTTTGCTGCCTTCATTTATTAAACTGATAGAAAAAATAGAGAAAAATAAAGAAAAAACTGAGGACACTAAATCAGACAGCATAGTTGAGGCAATAATCGAAGAATCAGCCAAGAGCAGACCCGTTATGGAAGAGAATGCCGGACAAACCATCAGTGACTCAGAAATAAATAAAGAAGCAATTCCTGAAGAAAATGAAGCTGGTAGCAATAATGAGCCTCTGTTAACCGAAAAATCTGAAGATGAAACACAACATATCCCTGAAGATCCGATTTATAACGAGCCTGCTTTTACCGATATTCCGGTATATAATCCTGATAAAGAGTCTGATATATCAAGTTTACTTGATATTGCTATAGAAAGTAAAATCAATCATAATTTCCAGAGCGCAATCGCAGCATACGAAAGTGCCTTAATTCTTAATCCGGATGACGAGCTTTGCTATCTGATAATTTTAGATTTATGTTCGTTATATAAGATGACAGGAAATGTCGAATCAATCTACAAATTATTGGATTCGGCCAGGTGTGTTCTGTTAAATTCGGACAGAAAAGAGGATATTTTACGAAATATTAAAATTTCTTAGCGATTTATCATTGATATATATAAATTAAACTGATATTATTATATTTGAATTATTGTATACCACAATGTTTGTGCAATAAATTTTATATCCATTAAGGGGGTAGCTGAGGATGAAAACTGCTCAGCAGATTATCGGCTTGCCGGTAGTAAGCATTTTTGACGGGAATGAGATCGGAAAGGTCAAAAACGTCATAATAAATGCTTCGAAAGGTACGATTGACTTCTTTGTCATCGACAGTGGCATCAGGTCACTTTCTGGAGGCGTAATTCCAGCCGACAGAGTTTTAGGTATAGGCGAATATGCTTTAACTATTCAACAACCTGACGATATCAGCGACATAGTAAAGATTCCAGCGGCCATTGAACTCATGCAGAAAAATATTACTGTAAGGGGTACTCGTGTTTTAACAAAGAAGGGAAGCCTTTTGGGTGAAACAGGTGATTTTTTTGTCAATGAGCAGAACACCTATAATATAACAGGTGTTGAGTTTGTACCTGCAGATGCTTCAATGAAGTCAGGTATTATTCCGCGGAGCAGCATTATTACATTTGGTAAGGATCTTCTTGTAGTACAGGATGATGTTATCGATCAATTGATTGAATCACCTCATTCAATTGAAGAAGAGTCTGAAGAAAAAAAAAATACTAGTCTAGAACAGCAATCTCCCTCACCTGATGTTGAATTTATATATCCTGAGGTAGTAAGCCAGGAGCCGGAGCAGGCAATACCAGCTGAGTCTGAAACAGAGAAAGAAGAATCCTATGATACAGATTCTTTAGACACTGATATCAGCTATCAAATACCGTTTGAAAGCACTGAAGAAGAAAAGACAAATGAAGGGGAACTTGGGCTGGAAATTCCTTCAGAGGCACCGGCAGCAGAGGAAACGCAGAATGAGCAGCCCTTAAGTGCTGCAGAGCTGTTTGAACAGCGACAAAGACAGTATCTTGTTGGAAAGAAAGTAACAAAAACAATATATACCTCAGACGGTCGAGTAATAATTAATAATGGAGACATAATTACCGAACAGCTGATAAATGAAGTAAAAGCCAATGGAAAGCTTATTGAGCTTGTGATGAATTATGAAGAATAACATTAAATGCGTAACGGGTATACCAAAGCTTGTTACGGTATTTTGAAGAATCCCACCCGTTAAAGTAAATGAATAGATGCTGACGGGCCCGGGGAGCCTTGTTTAAGCAAAAAATTGCTACGGGTCAGGTTTACCTGGCCCGTTTGTTTTACGGAGATGAAGCGGAAGATGAAATTCACAAATAAATCTATTTGGGCTTTATTAATTATAATTCAGATAATCTTAGGGACAGGAGCGAGTTTGTTACTTCTTTCAGCTACAAAAACAGATTCGGGGGTTGTGTCGTTTAAAGCCGGGGAAATTGAATTAAATGGTGTTACTGTTGAATACGCCAGAGAAGTNATATCTGATTATTATACTGAACAGATTAATAACGGAGAGTTGAAAATAGAAATAAACGGCATACCTTTTTCTATTCCTTATCAGGATATTGATGTTAATGTTGATATTGACAAGACAATAGAAAACATAAAAAATAGAATGCCTGAAAATGGATTTGAAAAACTATTTTCAGGATCAATTAGTTATGATGCGGCACCGGTTTTTACATATAATTCTGGAAAGCTGATCAGAAGGTGTGAGGAGTTGCTTTCCCACTATAAAACTGAGCCGGTCGGTGAATTTTATAAAATAGAGAATGGTTCTTTAACTCTGGTTCCGGGCATTCCNGGTTTGAGTATTGACTATAAAAAACTGGAGCAAGAATTAAGGGCTCTAATCTTTGCATCTGACGGGCCATTTAGAATAAACATAAATGATTCTCCGGTGGTTATTAAGAAGCTGGCTGAGCCTGTTTACAAAGAGCCTTTTAACACACTGGTTTCAAACAGTAATATTGAATTTGACTCTGACCTTAACGAAAAGGTTATAAATGCAAAAAACAGTTTTGATTGTATCATTGTCGAGAATAATCATGAATTGAGACTGGATACTATTTTGGATTTCTCGCTGTTTTCAGGAGACATGGAAGAGGATTTGTTAAATCGTTTAGCAACAGCCCTTTATCAAGCTGCATTGCCAATTGACGGAATTAAAGTCCTGAATCGTAAGCCTGCACAAAAAGCAGTGTCTTATGCTGAACCGGGCTTAGAGGCAGTTATTGAGGGAGAAGGTGCCAATCTGGTTTTAAAAAACGAAACAGGAAAGCCTTTGATGCTTTTATCGGATATAACATTAGATAAATTCTATATCTATGTTGCTTCCACAGGTGATATTGCAACCGGTACTATAACTGTAGAAAAAAAAGATATTGTACCGCCTCCAGTTATTACTGTAGTGAATACTTCTTTATCACCCAAGGTTACCAGGGTAGTATCGGAGGGGATTCCGGGGTATACTGCTTATGTCACCCGTACAATCAACGGAAAGACTGAAGAAATCTCCCGGGACAAATATCAGCCTGTCAGCAGAACCGTTGAAACCGGGGCAAAACCTGTCAGTTCAAGTTCAAAATAAGAACCGCACTCTGTAACAGATGAGTACATTAAGAAAATTGCCTTGCTGCCGCAACGGCAATTTTTTGATTTTACAGAATTATATTAAGAATAATGCGAACTAGTCTTTGTTTGTACAAACATAATTAAGCGGCGTGGCTGCTGCGATTTAAAGCGAAGCATGGATTGCGTAGCGAGCGCGACTAGAAACTGGATGTTGGAAATGGAGCGCTAAATCGC
>JGI24708J26588_10001278_pt1 | contig 19888 bp, 16 predicted proteins | sample BioPla1DNA2_FD_26588 | JGI IMG/M metagenome (IMG submission 26588) | reverse complement strand
CAGGGATGATTATAAAAAGCAGGAGATAAATGGTGATGAGCCTGTTTATGAAAGTCCGGAAACACGGGAAAGTTATGGGGTAGGGTTACGCTATCGCTGGATTTATCCTAAACACTATTGGGAAAGCTCGTTAGCTTTGGGATGGGGCCGCGATCGGCCAGAGCCTGTTGACTTTAATCCTACCGTCCGCCTTGAATATGGATACAATTTTGTTCGTAATCAAGCCTTGGTAGTTGGAATTGGTTATGGGTTGCGTACTGGTTACTCAACAAATACAGGAGGAGATCTTCAATTTGCTGATAGGCAACTTGATGTTAATTACTATTTCATGTGGTAGTTAGGAGGTTTGGTGTTTGATGAGCAGAAAAATGCTGATAACTATATTATGCTTACTAGGAGTGTTATTCTCTTTTAACTCTCCTGCTTTGGCAAATGATGTTTTAATTTTATGTTATCATGATGTCGCTGAAAAACCTGGTAATAATGTATATACTGTAACGCCTACTGTTCTAAAAAGTCATTTTGATTATTTGAAGGAAAATGGCTATACACCTATTTCATTGGAAAAATATATTGCGGCATCAAAGGGAGAGGAAAAGCTACCGGATAAACCGGTTATGCTAACTTTTGATGATGGGTATCAGTCATTCTATACAAAAATATTTCCCATTCTGAAAGAATATAATTATCCGGGGATGATGGCCATTGTTACATCATGGCTGGATTATGCTCCTGCTGATTTAGGACCGCTACTAACATGGCAGCAAATGCGGGAGATGGAAGCTTCTGGGTTGGTTACGATTGCCTCCCATTCTCATGCTGGCCATCGTTTTACGAATATTAATCCCCAAGGTGATCGGGGACCGTTGTTAGGCAATTTACAATATAGGGGAGGAAAATATGAGTCGGTTACCGATTACCGGCAACGGGTAGCAAGTGATTTAAAGACAACGAAAACAGTATTGGAAAGAGAGCTAGGGCATCCGGTTCGCGCGCTAGTTTGGCCTTATGGCGCCTACTCCCAGTTAGCTATTGATGAGGCTTTCGCGGCAGGCTTTGAAGCTTGCTTTGCCTTAAACGATGGCCGTAACCGCCTGGGGAAACAGGCTTTAAAAGAAGCCAATCGTATTATCATAACGGATAATCCATCCACGAAAAAGTTTGCGCAATTACTTAGTACAGCTAATAAGGCGCCAATAAAAGCCGCGCAACTGGATTTAGACGCAATTTATGATCCGGACAGTACCGCACAGACAGAAGAAAATTTGAATTTGGCGATTGATCGTCTTTTGGCTTCTGGTGTAAATACTGTTTATCTGCAAGCTTTTAGTGATGAAGATGCATCAGGCAATATTAAAAGTGTATATTTTCATACAACGGAGGCACCTGTTAAAGCCGATTTGTTTAGTCATACAGTTGCGCGACTACAGGCAGAAGGTAATTTTACGATTTATGCATGGCTGCCGACACTGGCAATGCAGTGGATTATCAATGATAAGCCCGAGACAGCGGTTGTGGCCTATGATGAAAAGAATTCAGGCTGGTATCGTCGGGCAACTCCCTTTAGTGCTGAAGTTGGTGATCGCCTGACGGCAATGGTTATTGATCTTGTAAAATACTGTGATGTTAATGGCATTTTATTTCAAGATGATGTATATCTAAATGATTTTGAAGATTTCTCGCCAGCTGCTAAGCAAGCATTTAAAGCCGAGACAGGGTTTGAGCTTACGCCAGAATTACTGCAAGCTAATCCTGAATTGAATAAACGCTGGGTGAAAATGAAAACAAATGCTCTCACTGCGCTGACTGTAAAGCTACATGCCACAGCTAAAGAATACCGGACTAATATTGGCAGTGCGCGAAATATTTACTCTGTCGTTATTACTGAGCCGGAATCGGAAGAATGGTTTGGACAAAATTATGAGCAGTATTTGAATACTTATGATTATACAGTGATTATGGCGTATCCTTATTTAGAAAAAGAATATGAGGATCCAGTTGGGTGGTTGGAAGAATTAGCAACAACTGCCTTAAAGAATCCGCAGAATGCGCAAAAAACTGTGTTCAAATTGCAAACCTATGATTGGAATAAAAATCGCTGGTTAAGCGCAAATGAAATTAAACGCTTTACAAATGCGCTTAAGAAAAAAGGCGCCATTCATATTGCTTATTATCCGGAGAACGTTTTTTCGGAATAACTACAATCATGTAGTTAGATAGAATATAAACCAAGGGGTGAAATAGGGTGGAAACATATAACTGGTTTAAGTTATTAGAGAACTATGTTTTCTATTACCCATTGGCAATGAGTATTGTCTGGATGATTGGCGCATCGTATTTCTATTTGCGGCGGGAACGGGGAGAAAAATCGGTGCCAGAGTTAAAAGAATATCCGATGGTATCAGTTTTGATTCCGGCCCGCAATGAAGAAGACGCTATCCGCAGTACTATTGAAGCCGTACTTACTTCTCAATATCCTAACTTTGAAGTTATCGTTCTTGATGATGCTAGTACAGATTCTACAGCAACTATTATCCAGGAAATTGAGGCTAAAGACGAACGAGTACGGTTGTTATTGCTAAATAAAAATATGGGTAAACCTTCGGCGCTGCGTTATGGGGCATTAGCGAGCAGAGGGGATATCCTGATTTGCATTGATGCCGATGCGTATCTTGACCCATGGGCGATGCACTGGATGGTCAGTCATTTTAATGGCCCGCGTGTGGGGGCGGTTACTGGTAATCCGCGGGTTAGAAACCGCACATCCCTTTTAGCAAAAATTCAGGTGGGTGAATACTCCACGATTATCGGAATGATTAAACGTACACAGCGAATTTTAGGTAAAGTGTTAACTGTATCTGGTGTAATTGCGGCATTTCGTAAGCAAGCTATTTTTGACGCCGGTTTATGGGATACCGACATGATTACTGATGATATCAATATCACATGGAAACTGGAAAAAAGGTTTTGGGATATCCGTTATGAACCAAATGCATTATGTTGGATATTGGTGCCAGAGACAATCGTTGGTTTATGGCGACAAAGAGTAAGATGGGCACAAGGTGGTGGAGAAGTTATCCGCCGTCATGCTGATATCTGGAGGAGTTGGAAACAGCGTCGTTTATGGCCGGTATATATAGAGTATGTGTTGTCCGTTATATGGTCATATAGTTTTATTTTAATGGCAATTATTGGGCTTATTAATCTATTTTACCCCACTGGCCTTCCGGGTATTCCTATCATTCCAGAATGGAAAGGCGCTATGCTAGCATTTATATGTTTGCTGCAATTTCTTATCGGTTTAACCATTGACCAAAAATATGAAAAATCAATTCCTCGGTATTTGTTTTGGGTTATCTGGTATCCATTTGTCTATTGGGTATTAACAGCCTTAGCTACTGTATATGCAACACCGCGGGCATTATTTCGAAAAATGGGACAACCCGCTGTTTGGACAAGTCCAGATAGGGGGATATTCACTAAATTATAATATGCAGTTTTGCGATATGGAGGGTTTTTTTTGAATATCAATGACAAATTGTCCCGGGTTTTAGGCAGCAAGGTTATGTTTATAATTGCAGGCCTATTGGCAGCCAGTGTGTTGTATTTTAGTTATGTTTTTGGGTACATTCAGAGCCCTGGACAGTTGCTAATAAAAGATTTGGCAGTATTCTTTGTTATAATAGGTACATTTGTAATTATTACCGGGTTGTTTTTTTATAACATTATACAAATGTTTTTTTTAAATAAACCTCGAGAAAATGAGGAGGCTGCTGGCTTGGAAACCCAGATGGTAATTAATCAACCAGCTTTGCAAAAACCGATTATTCGTGGTTTAGAAGTGTTTGCTTCAGCTTCGATTTGGCTTGTTTTTCTATATTTTTTTCAAACATTCTTTTCTGCAGTTGTGTGGATTTTGGGTGGTCGGCTCGTGTACGATAGGCTTTTTCTACCAAGTATCATTGAAGGAACAGAGAATATGTTGTTTCTAATCTTTGTTTTCGCACTAGCGATGTTTTTGGTTATGCTGACTTGGGCTAATTGGAATTACTGGAGGTTTGGGCGTTTGGATCGCCGTAAGCCGCGTCCGCCCATATCGAATAGTATTATTGCCAGCTATTACGCTATTCCGGAAAAAATGGTGGTTAGTGCCCGTGATATGAAAGTTGCAAGAATTAATCCACTAGATAGCGGCGGGTTAAATGTGGAAATAGTCAAGGAACTGGTTAAAAACTAATGTCAACACCCTGACGTATTTAAGAGAAGGTTTTAGTCTTGTCCAGAGCTTGCCCTCCAATGCTGATCCGTGAAATAGAAAAGAGGCCGTTTTATGGGTAAAAGAATGAATTTAGCAGGAGGTTATGGAAGTAAGGTAAAATATGATATTAAAAATTTTAATAGAAAGAAGTACTTATTATCGGGGATTTATTCACAATTTACCAATGGTTTTGAAAAGTATCTAACTGAAACAGGAGGACGGTTCCCCTGTTTCAATTAGATAAGCTTATAAGGAGAGAAGAAATGGCAGTTATAAAATGCACAAAGTGTGGAAAAGTGTTTAATACAGAGGGAGCCATACTGAAACCGATAGGAGATGGTGGGTATTTAGAATGTTGTCCCAAGTGCGGGAGCACGAGCGTATGTTGTGTGGACGGTTTTCAAGACTATGCGGATAGATTATGGGAAGGGTATTAGGAAAGGAGGGACAGTCTACCTCGCCCGGACATAGAAGTGCAAGTGATTACTTGTAAAGTTTGAGAAATACGTATATCTATATAAAGGACGGTTTCAAAATATGAAATTTTTGAAGGCGGAGTTCAATTTTTTATGAGCTTAGACTCCTCCATGACTAGAAAATTTGCAGAAAAAAGCGTTAGAAAAAATATGAAAAATTTATCTTATTGGCAAAATAAAGAGTACCCTTGTTTGACTGGAGACATAGCAACTGATGAAGAGTTTAACCAAATATTAGCTAAACTACTAGGCTGATTGTCAAGGGGGCGGGGTTATTGGCACCTCCGGGAACGCAAAGGGATGTTCCCTTATGGGATTACCCGTACTGGCTCTACTTGAGAGGTCTGTGATATAATACATAGCATGCTAGCTATTGGGGGTGGAGTAGTGGCGAATCAAAATAGAAATGTACGGATGATTTGTCAGCTTGGTAATTCTTTGGTCAAATACCGCAACCAAAAGGCAGAATCCTTTGGGCTGACTTCAGCGCAAATAGATGTGCTAGTTTTTCTGTTGAAGAAACAAGGGTGTGAGGAAATCAATCAATTGGATGTACAGAATCATCTGATGCTTACTAATCCTACAGTCACAGGTATCGTACGTCGCTTGGAAGAGAAGGGCTTTATTAGCCGGGGAAAGAGCATTCGTGATGCTCGTTATAATTGTGTGTACCTGACTGATAAAGTAATTGGATTGGAGGATGTGCTGCAGTCCAATGCTGCGGTGGCAGAAAAACAATTGCTGCAGGGGATGAGCGGCCCGGAACGAGAAGAGTTCAGCCGTCTGCTGAAGCTGGCACTAAGCAATATAGAATAGATTGTTTGCGTAAATACATAGCATGCAATGTTAAAAAGGGAGTTATAGTTTTGGGGGTAGGCAAGGTGAGTAAGGCTAAATTATGGACGAAAGACTTTATTATCATTTCTGCAACGACGTTCTTTGTTGCTCTGACTTTTTACTTATTAATGACGACAATGACGATTTATGCCATTGAACAATTTAATGCTTCACAAAGCCAAGCGGGTCTGGCTTCTGGCATTTTTGTCATTGGTGCGCTTATTTCGCGTCTCCTGGCAGGAAAATACATGGCGGTAATTGGTCATAAAAAGATGCTTCTTGGAAGCTTGGCTTTGTTTTTGATTGCCACGGTGTCATATTTTCTAGTAGATAGCTTAATCTTGTTGCTAGTTGTTCGTTTTATACATGGAGCAGCTTTTGGTGTGGCCACAACGGCAATGTCAACAGCCATAATTGATATTATTCCGAGGGTGCGTCGTGGAGAAGGAATAAGTTACTTTTCATTAAATCCAACCGTTGCTACGGCAATTGGACCTTTTTTAGGCATCTTTATCATGCAACATGCTGATTTCAACATGATGTTTATTGTCTGTACAGTTTTCTCTGCAATGAGTATTTTTATAATGTTACTGGCACAGATACCGGAAGCAAGAATAACCAGCGAACAACTGGAAGCGATGAAAGGATTTAGATGGCAAGACTTCTTCGAAAAAAGTGCGCTTCCTATTTCAACCATTATGTTCCTCGCCGGAATAGCTTACTCAGGCATTCTGACCTTTCTTAATTCTTATGCAATAGAAATTAACTTAACAGCTTCGGCAAGTTTCTATTTTATTGTATATGCTGTGTTCATCTTAATTTCAAGACCCTTTACGGGTCGGTTGCTGGATATGAAAGGGGATAATATAGTTATGTATCCGGCCTTGCTATTGTTTACATTAAGCTTAGTATTGCTTAGCCAAGCTGATAACGGTTTAGTTCTTCTGCTATCAGGAGCGTTGGTTGGTCTTGGCTTTGGAACTGTTATGTCTTGCGCCCAAGCTATTGCCATGAAAGAAGTGCCAAAACACCGCATCGGGCTTGCCACCGCAACCTTTTTCTTTTGTGCTGACCTAGGGATCGGAACTGGCCCTTTTTTAATAGGGAGTATAGCCCCTATCGTTGGTTTTCGCGGAATGTATATGATACTTGCCGGAATGGTTTTTCTATCTGTCTTCTTATACTATGTAGTGCATGGAAGATGGCAGTATTCTAATGTTAGTTAGCGGCTATTATTAAATAAGTCAAAAGTAGAACAAGTCAAATCGACAATTACGTACAAATGAATACAATCCGGCATTGAACACAGGATCGGTTTGTGGCTTTTTGACAAGTAATTTGTAATAAAAAAGGAAACTGAAAATATTTCCAGAATTATGTGAAAAATGGAAATTTAACAGCACGTGTGACTGTGCCTGGAGGTGGATTCTAAATGACTGCAATGATAGTTAATAAGTTGCGGCCACCCTATTTCGGCGCGAAGCTGATTGAACGCCCACAGCTTTGGGAATTGATTTTAAAGTCCGGGAATCGACAGGTTGTAGTTATCTCGGCGCCTGCTGGCTATGGGAAAACGACCTTGATGGTTCAACTGGCTGGAATCATGAAGAAGCCGCTAGTATGGTATCAACTGGATGAGTATGATAACGACCCGGCGGTCTTTCTCCAATATCTAGTTGCCGGAGTGGAACAGTATTTCCCGGGGTTCGGAAAAGAAGTGCTACAGATCATCGCACATGGAAAAATAGAAAAACATCTGCGTCTATTGGCGGTTGTATTCGCCCAGAGCTTGAACAAGCAGATCAAAGGTAACCTGACCGTCGTACTAGACGACTATCATCTGATAACCACACCAACTATTCATCGCTTGATGCAGGAATTATTGCAACAACTTCCAGACAACGTTCAAATTCTTATTGCCAGCCGGATGTCGCTGCCGTTTTCAATTTCGCGACTGACCCTTAGTGGCAAGGTATACCACGTCGGGATAGAAGGATTGCGCTATACCAGCCAAGAAATCAGCAATGTTTTTGCTAAACAGCATATCGAACTATCAGAGACATTGCTGATCCAGTTGGAAGAGAAAACAGCCGGCTGGCCAGCTGCTCTCCACTTTCTTGAGACTTCGCACTCCAGTATCGAGGCTTTCTTGCACAATAACGAGGTGCAGGAAATCTACGATTATTTAGCATCAGAGGTTTTTGACCGGCAGCCGAAAGAAATACAACAATTTTTGGAAGCCACTTCTGTATTAGAAGTTATGACTCCTGATTTTTGCGATTTACTGCTGGAACGCAGTGAATCCTACCAAATATTAGACTCCCTCGCTCGACAGCAAATTTTCCTCACTTCACTCGTAGGCAAAAAAAAGACGTATCGCTATCACCAACTGTTTAGGGAATTCCTACAGGAACGGTTAGGCACCAGGCGTCAGGCCTTATTGCATCGGGCTGCCCTGCTGTTTAGGGAAGCGGGAGAAGCAGAAAGTGCGGTAGAGTATCTAGTTGCAGCAGATTCTTATGAAGAAGCCATCATGATTATCAAGGAAGTAGCGCAGAGGACACTAAACCGCGGGGGCTGGCAGACCGTTGCCCGCTGGTTAGAAACGCTGCCTATTGAGCGCGTGGCTACCGACCCGTGGTTATCTTTGTATCTTGGCACCGTCGAGGTCCGTCGTGGCCGTTTGGCCGAGGCACAGAGCTGGGCAAGTCGCGCGACAAGTCTGTTTGCTGGCAACGGGGACTTGTCAGCATTAACAGAAAGTCGTTTGCTGGCAGCACAGATTTTGTGCCGTTATGGTCAGTTTGTAAAAAGTCTCAAGATTTTGGAGGAGATTTTGGGACAAATATCAGGTTCCCCATGTCCCCTCACCTTAACTGTCACATTGGAAAAATCATTGTGCTTACTCATGACAGGACAAGTAAGTGAGGCGGAGGCGACTTTGCGCTCAACTATCGAAATCGTTAAATGGAATAATGAAAAGTATTTTTTGATCCATCTCCTCGAGGGATTAGGTGATCTCCTCTATATGCAGGGAAATTATCATAAGGCGCTGCAAACGTATCAACAAGCGGCAGAACTTTCGCTGGACCGGGTTTTGCCAAGCTATTATATGCAAGACAGTATTTCAACCATCTATCAGGACTGGGGTGAGTTCGATAAAGCCCTCGATTATGCTAAACGGAATGTAGCGATTAAGGAAAACCTCGGTCTAGACGAAGTACTGCCTTCAGCATATATTCAGTTGGCCAGTATTCATGCTGACCGAGGTGAGTGGAAGCAGGCAGAGGAACAATATAATCGAGCAATTCAGTTGATTAGAGATCACAATGGCGGGCGGTTCTACCTTGTCCTAAATTTAATCTTCTTGGCTCAATGTCTCGGCTTACAGGGCAGGTGGATCGAGGCGAGGGTCAAAAGTGAAGAAGCCCTGATGGAAGCAAAACAACTATCCGGTCTTGCACTGGCTGTGTGCAGGTCAGTCGGATCAGTGGTTTTCGCGCAGACAGGTAGTTTGCGCGAAGGGGCAGACATGCTGAAAGAAGCGATAGCTGCGTTAGAGAAAATGAAGTTAAAAAAGCAGTCTGTCACGCCTATGCGATTCAGGCATGGTTCTATTCTCATGATAATGAAATGGCTAGCATGCAAGCATTCGCAAAAAAGGCGTTGCAATTTGCTGCTGAACTGAATTATCTGCAAATATTTTTAACTTATCGGGCAATGTTTCAGCCCATATTGAAAATTGGCATGGAATCGGGCATTGAAGTTACTTTTGTGCAACGAACCCTCGTTCGTCAAGGCGAAGCTGCTTTAGCGATGTTGTTGGAACTTGCCACTCATTTAGATCCTGCGGTGCGCCAGCGGACTATTGCGCCATTAGCAGAAATTGGAGGCATGCAAGCGGAAATGGCTATACTTCGCTTAACAACCGACTCGGATTGTGAGGTGCGTCAGATTGCCCGATTGACGAAAAAGCGACTTGATATGCCCGTAGTTGGGGAGAGTCTTAGCGAAGTTGCTGCTCCGGTATTGCAAATCGATATGCTCGGTCCTTTTCGAGTCTTGATGCAAGGAGACGAGGTGGAAGCGGCAAGTTGGCGCACGCTGAAAACCCGTGATTTGCTGGCTTATTTAGTTGATCGCGGCGAACCTGTCAGTAAAGAGAAAATTTTGGAGGATTTGTGGCCAGATAGTGATGTCGATAGTGCCACTGTTATCTTTCACACCACGTTATACAATCTAAGGAAATTTCTGGCTAAGACAGCCTGTCGGGCCAGTATCTTATATAGTGGCCGACAATACCAATTACGCCCCGGGAGTTTCACGAGCGACCGGCAGAATTTCCGGGAGTCGGTAACGGCGGGATTGCAAGCAGAGGCTGATCCGGGGTTAGCCATTGGGTTATTAGAACAGGCGATTGCGCTTTATCGCGGCGACTACTTGGAGGAGATGGACTACGCGTGGCTGCTGCCGCAACGGGCAAACCTAAGCCATCTCTATATCGAAGCCCGTATCCGGCTAGCACGTTACTACCTTGCCGCGCAAGACTACACTCGCGCGGTGTTCCAATTGCAAGCTGTTGAGAAAGAAGACCCGTTTGCCGAAGAGGTTCATAGCTTGCTGATGACTACCTATGCTAAACAAGGAAATCGGGTGGCGGTCAAGAAACAATATCAGCGCTTGCGGGATGTCTTGAAACGAGAGTTAGGTTTAGAGCCGGCTCCTGAAATTAGTCGACTATACTGCCAGCTAGTTCGCTAGGAACGGACTACTTTTTTACCAGTTCGACGCGGCGATTTTTAGTTCGTCCTTCCTCAGTCGAATTATCAGCAATAGGCTTTTCATAGCCATATCCGACTGCATTGAGCCGATCGGGAGCTATGCCGCGCTGTACCAGTACTTTTACTACTGCCTGTGCGCGCTTTTCAGACAGCAGTTTATTGTCCTCTGCTGAACCAATCGTATCAGTATGTCCCTCAATGGTTAGTTTAAGACCAGGGTTAGCTGCCAGCAAGCGATAGATTTCTGTGATGATCTGATCATGTTCTGGTTTAATATCTGCTCTTGCCGTGTCGAAATTAAGATAAACGGCAACGTGTCCGGCGCTATTCAGTGATTCCAGGAGACCGCTTGCTGTAATGTCTTGATACATGGCTTCCTTTTCAATCAAGGTTACAGTAAATGCATTTCCGTCGTTGTAGGCGTTAACATCAAGCCAAAGCTCCTTATCGCCTTTTATTACCTTAAATGTTGCGACTCGCCCTACTCTGCCTTCAGCGTTTTCCCCTTCGAACAGCTTGATGCCAGACATGGCTGCGACTGCATTTGCGTAATTGCGAGTGATCTGCAAAGGACTGGCCGCAGTTTTATCATCATTTATCGAATAGATTACTTGATATTTTTTCCCTTCTATTGTCTGGATTCCATCGGAGGTAATAAAGTGGAATTCATCAAAATCACGATCCATATTGTCATCGACATAATAGTTAGGCATACGGGAAAAGTAGGGGATACTTGCCCCATCATCTGGGTTTGCCCATACGACCGGTAACGTAACTAGATATAGAGCACAGAATACAATCAGCAATAATGTTCTCTTCATTTGATCGCGGCTCGTGACCGCCTTCCCCCCTTTGATTAAATTATTGTCTATAATCTGCTTTCTACAATCTTGCCCAACTGCTTAAGTTGATCTATCGTCAGCGTTGTACCGTTGGGAGGGACTAAATAGCTATATAACTCTACCGTATGCTGGCCTTTGCGAAATAGTAAGCCGTATTGAGGCGAATTCTTCGGTCCGATAAATGCTTCCTCACCAATTCCTGTGATTGTCGAATGGAACATATTTGTAGAATTCGCATAGGTTTTATACGCTGAAGCGCTACTCAGTTTAAACATTACAAACAATTTTTCATCAGCTGTGGCAAAATTCAGGTCTCCGCCCGCTCCCTTATTTGGGTCTTTCGCCACTAGTTTTATTCCTGTTAGGCCACTGACATTTTCGACATCAGCGACCGTCAGATATTTGCTTTTGTCTGCAACCACAGGCGTCGATTTCTGTTGGTTTACATTTTTCGGTGCTGCAGCTGGCGGCGCCTTAGCTGCTTCCTTGTTTGTGCCGCAGCCAACCAATCCAAGAGTTGCGACCATTAGGATTATCGCAACAAATACGATGGTGATTCTCTTCATTTTTGTACCTCCTTCAACTGATTAAATATCTCTAAGTTCTACCATCCAATTAGGCAACAAACTGCCCTCCTCTACCTATGATGCTTTCGCGGCGTATTACGCTTGACGCAATTGAACGCAGTATCACCTCCTTGCAGTAATAGTCGAAACAGAGAACTGCTTTCACAAATGAACTTACTGAATAATCCAATTTTAGCAGTTCGTTCTGAACATAAATTGAACATTTTAAAATAAGACTAGTTTTCACAGCCAAGCGGCTTGATCTAAAAGCCCCCGATTTCGGGGGCTTTTAGTATTCTTTCAAATTGCTTCAGTCCACGGTTATGTTCAATTTTTGTTCAGAATCATTAACTATCATATATAAATAGTAGATTTATCGACAAGAATCAAAGAAAGGACTTTAGCCTATGCATGATTCGCAGTTGGAATCCGTCGGCAACATGTCGACTAAAAAGCCCTATGTATCTTTTGATGCTGGCCCTCTCACCTGTAAAACTGATATTGATGGCCTAGAATTCGACTTCAACTACGGTGCCCGCATCAAGGTTCCGGCCGGCAATTGGCGTGTCAAAATTATTGACCGCGATTGTTGCGTTACCCTCTATGACGCCAAGGCTGACAATGTCATTGCTACCAGCACCAAAAAATATTACGTCAACTTTGGCCTGGAAATCTATCTTGACGAACAACTCGTGCTTCGCCATGACCTTGCCCTCGCCGGTAAAAAAGTTCTCATTAAATTTCCTGTTGGCACCATTGGTGACATTATTGCTTGGTTTCCCTATGCCCAGGTCTTTAAGTATAAGCATAATTGTGAGGTCTATTGCGCTATGGCGCCCGAACTAGCCGACTTGTTCAGCCCCGCTTACCCAGAATTGCACTTCATCGGCCCGGACGAACGCCCTCCGGAACTTTATGCTTCATATTATATGGGCATTTTCTTCCCTTGTGATGACCGGATGCATCAGCCGGTGGACTGGCGCATCGTGGGTTTACAGAAAACAATTCCCTATATTCTCGGGTTAGACCCAGTGGAAATCCGTCCTTGTATATTGCCGCAAAACCCAGAGCGGCTGATCGCAGAACCCTATGTCTGTATTGCCGCTCAGGCTACCAGTCAGGCCAAGTACTGGAATAACGGATCCGGCTGGATGAATGTGGTCAAATATTTAAAGGAGAAGGGTTACCGTGTGTTATGCATCGACAAGGAAAGCTGCCACGGATCAGGCAGTCGTTGGAACACCATTCCCTATGGAGCTGAGGACTTTACAGGTTCGTTACCCCTCATAGAGCGGGTTGACCTTCTTTTTCACGCTGACTTCTTTGTCGGGCTTTCCAGCGGTTTATCCTGGCTGGCCTGGGCGGTGGGAAAGCCAGTGATTATTATCAGTGGATTCAGCCTGCCTATCACTGAATTCTACACCCCCTACAGAGCTATCAATTATCATGTCTGCAACGGCTGCTGGACAGACAGCGCCATTGAATTCGAGCACGATGATTTTGCCTGGTGCCCACGGCACAAGAACACCGACCGGCAGTTCGAGTGTACCCGATTCATTAATGCCGACTATGTAAACGGTATAATTGACCGGTTAATGCTTGATTATAACCTGCAACCAAGAAAGGAGCGAAAAAATTCATGGTAAAACAAATCAAGAAGAACAAAAGCCGCAGCTGGCAAAAGCAGCTTGCGGTTGTTATCGCTCTGGTCAACGGCTTCAATAATGCCGCGCCAATCGCTCTCCCCCTGGCCACTATCGATGTCACCGCCCCCGTCGCCAGGCGAGGCGAAATTGAGCGGGAATTGGCCAATAGCTTCAACCGCGGCGGTCAACTATTAGATCGCTTGTTTTTTAGCACCGCTTATGCAGAGGTAATAAATGATGGAGTTACAAAAAATGTCGAACTTGAGAACAGCCCCGCCGACGGAGACATCATCAACAAGGGCGGCACGCAGAATGTGAACGCCAGTGGCAGCGCGACCAACACCGTTGTTAACGGTGGCATACAGAATGTGAATAACGGTGGCAGTGCCACCAGTACTACTATCAACAGCGGTCACCAGTTGGTGAGCTCCGGCGGCAGCGCGACCGGCACCATTATTAACGGTGGATTTCAAAACGTGAACGGCGGCACCGTCAGTGGCACCATAATCAGCAGTGGCATTCAGAATGTGCATAGCGGCACAGCGAAAGATACTACTATTAGCGGCGGCACACAGTTTGTGTATCGTAGTGCCGAAGACACCCTTATCCACAGTGGCGGTAATCAAACAGTGCGTTTCCATAACGGATCCGGCGGCATCGCTACCAATACAACTATTCAAAGCGGCGGCATCCAGCAAGTATCTAGCGGCGCTACTGCCACCAATACCATTATCAGTGCTGGCGGTCAGCAGAATGTGTATTTGGGCGGCACTGCCAATAACCTCAATGTTTACGGCACGCAGACTGTATACGGCACTACCAGCGGCAGCATGATTATGGACGGCGGTAAGCAGACTGTGCACTCCGGCGGTACCGCCACTAACGGCAGCATTCAAAGCGGCGGCACGCAGACTGTCTCTAGTGGCGCTACCGCGGTAAGTGCCACTATCAACAACGAAGGCTGGCAGTATGTATACAATGGCGGCAGCGCTGCTGGCACTACCATCCACGGCGGCGGTACGCAGGAGTTGTCCGGCAGTGCCACCGGCACCACGATCAGCGGCGGCAAGCAAGACGTGTCCGGCGGCAGTGCTATTAGCACGATTATTCATGCAGGAGGAGAACAAAATGTACGCCTCGGCGGCAAGGCTATTCACACTACCATCAGCGGCGGAAGGCAGGACATAAACATTGGCGGTACTGCCACTAGCAGCACGATCAACAACTTCGGCGATCAGAAGGTATACGGTGGTGGTACTGCCACTGATACCACGATCAACGACGGCCAACAGGAGGTGTTCTCTGGCGGTACTGCTACCGACACCACGATTAACAGCGGCGGCCAGCAGATTGTGTCTACAGGCGGCATCGCTAATAACACTACCATAAATGGATTTATTGACTCCGCTGGCGACATCTATAGTTACGGCTTACAGGAGTTATACGGCACAGCCAGTGCGACCACCATCAACAGCGGTGGTCAGCAGGTTGTGAATGGCGGCAGCGCCAGCAGCTCCATGATAAACAGCGGCGGGGAGCAGATTGTATACAATAGCGGCACTGCCACTGGCACCACAATCAACGGTGGCGAGCAAAATGTGAATGCAGGCGGCAGCACTACTGGCACCACAATCAACGGTGGCGAGCAAAATGTGAATGCGGATGGCAGCACCACTGGCACCACGATCAACAGCGGTGGGAAGCAGAATGTGTACAACAGCGGTAGTGCCACGAACACTACCGTCCATAATGGCGGCTGGCAAACTGTGCGATCAGGCGCCATTGTCACAGATACCACTATCAACGGCGGCTCTGTCATCCTCATCAATGACGGAGCTACTCTAGCTGGCAGCACTATCCTGAATCAGGGAAGTATTCAAGCAGGATTGGACAACGACTTATCCTATACTATCGAGGATCTGACGGTAACCGGCGGCAAAATTATTTTAAGTAACGTTACCCCAGAAAGTATCAACAAGACTGCGGACCGCAGACTTACCATTGATAAACTTACCGGCGCAGCTAATTTTATCATTGCCACCGACCTGGCGAAGGGCAAAGCCGACCACATCACCATTGCCAGCGGCGGTTCGGTGCAGCACACTCTGCAGATTGCCTATGATCCCTTATACGAAAGCGACGATACGATTGACGGCGTTTCTGTGCCCTTTGCCGCAGTACCTGGCAGCGGTATCGGCTTTAGCGCAGTCGCCACCGACTACGGAGCTTACCGTTACACGCCGACCCTGGCAGCCAGTCCGGACGGCACTGTCTGGTCAATTACCGGTCTTGATTTATCTGATTCCGGGTTGCCTGAACCCAGTGAGACCTGCTACACCGCCTCTGATGCTGCAACCGGCAGCCTAATGATTTGGCGGCAGGAGAATAACAGCCTGATCCGGCGCATGGGCGAGCTGCGAAACAACCCTGGAGAAAGCGGAGACTGGGTGCAGGTCTACAAAGGTGAGCAGGAAATCGCCAATATCGGTACCCGCAGCACCACCCAGCGCTATACCGCCATCCAGGGTGGTCATGATAGCAAGGTCGATTTCTGGGGCCGCACTTGGCGTGCCGGCTACGTCGTCGGCTATCTTGACTCAGACCTTAGTTTGGCACATGGCAGCGGCGATGCGACCAGCCTGAGCATTGGCGGTTATGCCGCCTGGCTAGGTGAAAGCGGACATTTCCTTGACCTCATCATCAAACAAGGGCGTCTGAAAACCAGCTATGATAGTTACCTAAATGATCCGGACAATACCAAAGTGAGCGGCAGCTACCGCAACTGGGGCACCAGCTTCTCAGCCGAATACGGCTGGCGTAAACAGCTTGCCGGTAATTGGTACCTGGAACCGCAGGCCGAGCTAACCCTGGGTCGAATTGGTTCAGACTCTTATACAGCTAGTGACGGCACTACAGTCCGCCACAACAGCTTAAACAGCGTCATCGGCCGTCTGGGACTAGCTGCAGGCCGTACAACTGACAGTGGTAACTTCTATGCAAAGGCCTCGTTGGTTAGAGAGTTTAATGCTAACTCGCGTGTCACTATGGCGTCAGGCGGTCATGCACCGGTGACGCTAGAACAGAACCTGAAAGAAAATTGGCTGGAACTGGCAGTCGGCGTCACCGGTGCATTGAGCGAAAAGACCGATGGCTATTTGGAAGTCAGCCGTACTACCGGCGACAAGGTGAAAACTCCTTGGCAAGTTAACTTGGGTACCAGGTGGAACTTCTAAACGTATAGAACCTCATATACGAGAATATAGGTATATCCGTTAGACATACTGTATTAAGTTTTTTAGCATCAAAGGATTCTATGAATTCATTAGATATTGTGCGTTTATCGTGTCTATTGAGCCGGGATAAGGTCAATTATTATTACAGAATACTATGCACGGTTTAGTTCTTCTGATATCGGGAGCGTTGGTAGGTCATGGCTTGGGAACTGGAAGATGGCAGTATTCAAACGTTAATTAGCGGGAATTTTAAATAAGTCAAAAAACAAAAAACCTAACCCCGTGTTTACCCAAACATCTGGATAGAAGAGATATCGACGAAAAAGAGCCAAGCCATTGAGCAATGGTTTTTGGCTCTTTTTTGAACTTCTATTTGGAGACAGCCTCATATTTGATGCACAATCTAAATTACCATAAATCCTTAAAGCATTTCGTTGTTCCGGTAAGTCCCGCTTGAAGCTTTGTACTATTTTTGATCCTCAGCGTACCCAACATTAGCTCCCAATATAGTATTGACAGGGGACTTAATGCCAGTTTCTGCGCCTACGAATTTGTGCATATTAATTAACCTTTTTGGCCATAACAGCGAACTCTAGTATACCTACTGAATAAGGGCCAACTTCATATTGTTGAAAGAATATGATTGGCTGACCATTATCCGCGATGTAAAAAAACGGTCTGTCGTTAATCCCTTGAAAAGGTTCGAAGATGGGAATGCCTCGCTCTTTAATTTGTTCAGTAATCTGTTCATTAATATTAGCCCTGGCAGAACTGTCAAATTCGAACAGATCACTAAATTCATACCGTTCACCTGAATTTAAGTCATATGTATAACCTTCCCTAAAGGAAGCGCCATGAGCGCCACCGGTATAGGTATATCTTGTAACGGTAAAGCTTATCATCTCCGGTGAAAGGTGATGCACTTTATATTTTACGATAGCTTCGCTGGTCGTATCGTTGTTATTGTCTGCAATAAATTTATCAATCATTATTTTAAGTTCCTTATTGATCTTGTCCTGAGCGGCCGTATTATTCATGCCTTTGAAATAAGGATAAATGATATCAAAAGAACCTTTTTGATATTTATGGTCTACAACAAATAGATTGGTGTTTTGCTGTGCCAGAGCGATATTCACTAAAGTTATTAAAATAATAGCTGTGAGTATAATTGATTTTTTCATTGCTTTCTCCTATTCCGTTATTATGTGTAATTATAGCAGAAAACCGCTCCTATGAGTCAAAACCTTCGATCTTCGCTAACAATAATCCATCATCGCTTTTACATTTATTATTACCATATATTCCATATAGTGATAATCCAGTATATAATAGTCATGTGTAGTATGGAGCAATCAGTAGGTTTTTTGCGAATTAAGAGCAGAAATATGATTTATACAGTAGGGCGGAAGTATGGTCTAAGTTAATGGTTACCTTAGATAATTCTGAACTCTACGGAGTGTTTTTTTTATTTTTCTAGCTTATAGCAATCTTACTAAACCTGCTCTAAAAAACCTTCTGAATTCCAAAATGCATTAAAACGTATTAAGGGGTCGATAACTTTGGAAAATGCTCTTCAGAAAAAGTATGGCCTTTTGACCGCAATTGCTATGGTTGTTGGAATTGTAATTGGCAGTGGGGTTTTCTTTAAAGCTGAGAAAATTTTAACTGCCACCGGAGGTGATCTGCCGTTAGGTATTCTAGCCTGGGCTATCGGCGGAATGATTATGATTGTCTGCGCCTATGTATTTGCTACGATGGCCACAATGTATGAAAAAGTAAACGGTATTGTCGACTACGCTGAGGTTACGCTCGGCGGCCAGTATGGTTATTTCATCGGCTGGTTCATGGCAGTTATTTACTATCCAACTATTACCTCGGTACTTGCCTGGGTTTCAGCACGGTATACCTGCGTATTACTAGGGTGGAATATTGTCGGAGCAGAGGCAATGGCACTGTCTGGGTTTTATCTAGTTGCAAGCTATGCCTTAAATGCGCTTTCGCCAAGACTTGCCGGTAAGTTTCAGGTTTCCACAACGATAATAAAACTTATCCCGCTCGCACTAATGGCCGTAGTCGGCATATTTTCTGGCTTAAAAAGCGGCATTTTAATTGAAAATTTCACCGGCGGTGTCATTGCCGATGTAAGCGAAAACCCTCTATTTACCGCAGTTGTTGCAACCGCGTTTGCTTATGAAGGCTGGATTATTGCCACAAGTATTAATGCCGAACTTAAAGATTCCAAGAAAAACTTGCCTCGAGCGCTGACCTTCGGCACTCTTTTCGTTGCTTTGATTTATATCTTATATTACACCGGCCTTGCCGGAGCGGTGGAAAACAGTGTGATTATGAAAGGCGGCGAAGCAGGCGCAAAACTGGCGTTCTCAACTGTATTCACAAACGCAGGTGGTGTAGTGCTATTCGTCTTTGTTGTTATCTCTTGTCTCGGCACGTTAAACGGCTTGATGATGGGCAGTACCCGCGGTTTTTACGCATTGGCAGCGAGAGATGTTGGGCCTTCGCCGGAGACCTTTAAAGGCATCGATAAAAATACTAACATGCCGACCAATTCTTCGATAATGGGTCTTCTCCTGTGCGGTGCATGGCTTTTGTACTTCTTTGGCGCAAATCTTACACCTAAACCTTGGTTTGGCCCCTTTAGCTTTGACAGCTCCGAGCTGCCTATTGTTACCCTTTACGCAATGTACATCCCGATCTTCATTATGATAATGCGAAAAGAAACTTCGCTAAGCTGTTTTAAACGCTTTGTAATGCCATCTCTTGCAACTTTTGCTTGTATCTTCATGGTAGTTGCAGCCTGCTATTCCCATGGAAAAGCAGTTGCTTTCTATCTTATCATATTCGCAGTTATCATGGCGCTCGGAGTATTCTTTAAACCCAGAAACTCTAACTTTGGTAATTCAAATACCCGCCAATTGCTATAATAGTAACAGGGATATTTAATAGTATTATAAGTCATGAGGCAGCACCTCAAACGGGCTGCCTCTATTTTTTTATCCCACTGGGGGGACTACCCAAACCTCTGCTCCCAACTATTATTTCAACGCCGGCCTACGGGTAAACTTCAAGTAATATAGTGACAAGAGGATAACGAGAAGCCCGCATAGAACAAGAAGTTTTATGTGGGCTTTTCCGATTTTTATGATATTTGCCGAGGAGTGATTGGTTTGAGAAAAATTCAGAATGTAACATTTGTTGGTCTGGGTGCTTTAGGATGTGCGTATGACTGTT
>JGI24708J26588_10001277_pt1 | contig 19893 bp, 16 predicted proteins | sample BioPla1DNA2_FD_26588 | JGI IMG/M metagenome (IMG submission 26588) | reverse complement strand
ATTATATAATATCTTTTGCCTTTTGTGTGAGTTCTATTATTTCCTCAACTCGTTGCGCTATTTCTTTTGAATAGTTGTAAGTATTGTTTTCCTCTTGTACTTTTTTCGCTAATGCGGTAATCTCCTTTAAAGACTCTAATAGATTAAAGGATTTATCTAATAAATTAAGGTTCTCGTCCATTGACTTCATGAGCGATTCGCCACGTTTTATACTATCACGCACTCCCTGCCTTGTAATCCCCTCATGTTCGGCAATTTCCGCAAGTGATAGATCTTCATTGTAATATAACTCNACGACATTCCTTTGCTTGTCCGTCAACATACTACCGTATATATCTAGTAAAATTGATATGGTTAAATCCTTNCCCATTAGATCCCCCTAACGCAAAAACACTTCGTGTGTAAAGCCTGATTGCTTTACAGTTAAGATTATATCCTATTATTTTTACTTTGTCAAGAGTTTTTCCTAAATTTTATAGGAATTATTTCTCTCCCCGCTAGCAATCCTGCGCTATTNGGTGGGGATGCACATTCACCGTAAAAATACGACCAATCCATTCACATAAAGTGTTGGATTGGCCGTATTGTAGACAATATTTTCTTTCTACTTCGCTAGATAGGATATATTTATATCTATTGGTAAGTCGCCACTATTCTCGCCTGCAATAGTACCGACAGACTGCAACATCCCCCCCACCGATACTGTAATACCCTGTATGAAATTCAATCCCGAACCGACGAAATTCACATTAGTGGGCGGATGATATTCCTCCGGCAGAAATGCAAGAATAGCGAATCCCTCGCTATTTGGTATAATCGCACCATTTATGCTAACTAACTTCCCCACCTTAGCAATTTTAAGCTTGCTAGATGGCACCGATTCAGCTGCACCGAACAACTCAACTTCTTCCCATTCTACTGGTTGATTAGCTTCAAATGCATAGGATGCTGCCGCCTGTGCGCTATTTTCCGCCTCATCTGCTAGTGTTCTCATTTGCGCTAATGCCGTTTGCGTTCCTTCAAAAACCGATGCCATTCTGCTCTCCCATTGTTGGAATTCGCTCGGTAGCAAATCATTGAATTGCATATCCGAATTAATACTGCTATTTATATTAATAGATGCAATTGACGACTTCCACACCGTTACATCATNTTCATTGCCATCCTCTAGCACAAGTTGCAATTGCATTTCGCCGCTTTTAAGAGAAGTTTTTCTCGATACTAACCAAATNGCCGTCTTTCTATCGCTCATCACATCTAACAAAATTCTATCTCTATCTTGGTCTATCATTGTTTCAAGAATTAGCTCACCAGCCGGCAACTGACTATCGAATACGAATTCAGCAACGATATGCCCGTGCATTCCTTGTGCAATATTCAGGCAATCCCCTCCCTGAACGCTCAAAGTATTTTTAGCTACAAAGAACTTCATCATATAACTCCTTTCGCATATACCTCCCCCATTAAAATAAGGGTTATCTCCCAATGTTGCATGGATTAGTGCAACAAAAATATCCCCATATCCAGAATTGGATATGGGGATATGATTAAATTTATTTACTTACCGTCGCTCCATGAATACATTTTGCGGAGTTCTTTACCAACTCTCTCTAATTCATGACCAGCCTCAATACGTCTTGTCGCTCCAAAATGCGCACGACCCATTTTATTTTCAGTAATCCAGTTACGTGCGAAAGTTCCGTCTTGAATTTCCTTTAGAACTTTCTTCATTTCCTTTTTAGTTTCTTCAGTGATGATGCGGCTGCCAACTTCATAGTCGCCGTATTCCGCCGTGTCGGAAATTGAATATCTCATATAGGAGAATCCACCCTCATAAATTAGATCTACGATTAATTTCATCTCATGAATACACTCAAAATAAGCGTTTTCAGGATCGTACCCAGCCTCAACCAATGTTTCGAATCCCGCTTTCATCAATGCGGTTACTCCACCGCATAGGACAGCCTGCTCACCGAATAAGTCTGTTTCAGTCTCCTGCTTGAATGTTGTTAGGAGGACACCCGCCCTCGAACCGCCAATTCCAGCTGCATATGCAAGTGCAACGTCAAGTGCNCTNCCGGTTGCATCTTGATGAACTGCCGCAAGGCATGGAACACCTTTTCCAGCAATATATTCTGAACGAACTGTATGACCAGGTCCTTTTGGAGCAATCATGATAACATCAACATCTTCAGGAGGTGTGATTTGCTCAAAATGAACGTTAAATCCATGCGCAAATGCTAGTGCCTTCCCCGCTTTTAAATTAGGCTCTATGCTCTCTTTATATAAATCAGCCTGTTTTTCATCATTTATTAAAATCATGATTATATCCGCCTTAGCAGCTGCATCGGCAGCGACAGCAACTTTAAGACCAGCTTCTTCAGCTTTTGCCCATGATTTACTTCCTTCATATAGTCCGACAATAACATCGACACCGCTTTCATGTAAATTGAGTGCGTGTGCATGTCCTTGACTTCCGTAACCAATAATCGCAACAGTCTTCCCCTCTAGCAATCCTAAATTGCAATCACTTTGATAATAAATCTTCGCCATTTTAGTTTCCTCCTTATTTTTTATACATTACAATGGTAATACAATCTTTAAACATTATAGTTTAGATTATTACAAACTATTGTAACAGTTAATTGACCAGAATGCAACAAATTAGCCCAATTCCTTGGGCAGAAATGAAATTCTTAGTAATCCTATCGTATATAATGGGTTAAAGTGGGCTTTTCTTATGCATTATATATCAATATTAACTATCTCTATTGAATGCCCCGTTCTATCTTCCTCCGGTGGCAACTGCATATAATCGCCGTATAAGCATTCAAGTAAGCAATGTGATTTCGTCGGTCCTTTTAGTTTTAATCCCTCGAATTGATATGGTACACCATCGCCATAGTATTCATAAGGAACTAATCCCCTATACCCATAGACACTCATGAAATTCCCAACATATTCGCTAGTTCTGAACGGGAATTTCCTTAATCTTTTATCTAGCGAATCCTTTATTTTATTTACGTTCATCTTTGTGATGAAAGGCTTAAATATGTTTACGATTATGCGTTTTGGCAGGGCTCTTTTCTTATTCTTATCATTATAATATAGTGCCAACATAAATTTATACCGCAAGATGCAAAGATAATGAAATTTCCTCCATAGGGCGGATTTAGGTGCTCCATCTAATGGGAAAATATCGATCCAAACACCGGTATATCTACCCGAAAATTTGAGATATTCGGGAATAACCTTTGTCCTATTGTCAACAATGCGCGCATAATAACTATGGAAATCACTATCGAATTTATAACTTTTAAGTGATAAATGGCTTGGCAATTTATCAGATATTATTGACAGAAATCGCTCATAATCTTCACGTGGCATTCCTATATCAATATCATCGTCCCACGGAATGAATCCACCATGCCGCACCGCACCGAGCAAGCTCCCCTCAATTAGATAGAAATCAATCTTGTTTTCACTACATATCTCTGATACTTCCCTTAGGATTCCTAATTCAATTGACTGTATTTTCTGTGTTCCCTCCTGCATGGTAATATGCTTTGCACTCCTTTATAATAGGCTATTCCTTGCTTAAGTGAGTTTTTTCCATTGTATCATTCCATATCGTCAATGTCAAGACATCGGTAAATTGAATTTATTGTTATAAAAAACCATAATACTTATAATTTAAAGCTTGAACTATTTGAATTCTGTGATATAATAGAGAATTGTATATTAGCAAGGATTAAAGCTACTAGGGGGCGATAGATGGGCAATTGTTCTAATGTGAAGATTGAAAAAAATCGGAAGTTAAAAGATCGGGAAGTTAGCGCTGCCCGATTAGAAGGAGGTTATCTTGATTGAAGCGAAGGCTAATAAATCTTTTAAAAAGTTTTCTAAATAAAAGGCGCCGCTCATATAGATGTACCAAAACGTATATGCGGTATTTCCATGAACTTGACGTTGATGATAATATTATTTTGTTTGAGGCATATCAAGGAACAAGAATTGCTTGCAATCCTCTAGCAATATTCAAATATATGGTAGACAATCCCGAATATAAAGACTACACTTTTGTGTGGGGAATTAATGATAAAAACAACTATTACGCAAAAAAATATGCAAAACGTGATGACGTTATTTTCTGTAAAAAAGATAGCAAAGANTACTTGAAATATCTAGCAAGTGCTAAATACTTAATTAATAATAAAACTTTCTCATATTTCTTTATTAAGAAGCCCGAACAAATATATNTTAATTCGTGGCATAGTGTTGCTCTTAAAAAGCTAGGAAAGCATCAAGAGGGAAGAATGGGTCAGTATAAGAATGTCACAAAGAATTATATTCAGACGGATTATCTTGTAGTACCTAATAATTTCATGACTGATGTGCTGCTGGATTGCTGTGATATAATGACGCATTATAACGGATTAGTCATAGATGAGGGGTACCCTAGAACAGATCTGTCCTACAATACCCCAATGCAGGAAATGCGCAACTACTTGCATGAATTGCTCGGTGTCGATATTACAAAAAAAATTGTGTTATATGCCCCAACTTGGCGTGGGGAGGTTGGCGCTAGCATCGATATTACCGACGATATTCTGCAACATGTCCTAGATATAAATAAAGATCTCCCTGGTGACTGCGTTCTCCTGCTCAAAGTCCACGATAGGACTTATACTTTTGTTAAAGATAATCCCGAATTGCAAAAAGTTGCGAATGTGCCCGACTGGCTAGACAGCAATGAGCTGCTCGCTGGAATAGATATTCTAATTACCGATTATTCGGGAATATTCTTCGACTTCCTAAAATTAAAGCGACCAATTATTTTCTTTGCTTACGATAGGGAGTTATACGAAAAAGAGCGTGGAATGTATATGGATTTCGACACCATGCCGGGGCCAATTTGCTACACCGCAAAAGAAGTTACCGATACACTTGCTAATATTGATGAAATCTATCCTAACTATGAAGATAAGCATACACATATGCTAGAAGAATATTGCTACCGTGAAGATGGGAATTGCACGCAGCGTGTTGTAGATATTATATTTAAAGGGAAACATTCGCCGAACGTATATAGTATTGAAAAAACGAAAAAACCACGTGTATTAATCTATGTCGGGAGCTTCCGTTCACGGGCGGATAGCGCAGAGCTTGTAAGTTCCCTTAATAAAATTGATTTTACCCAGCTTGATATTACACTGTATTTCAATGCGAATCCCAATATAGTTGATGAAGTGTATTTAAAGCGACTAAATCCCAATATTCATATTATCTATCGTTGCCCGTGGCAGTTGTATCGCTATTATCAACAGGCGATTAAAAGTGCTAAAGATGAATCAGCATTTAGGGATGGGTATCTAACGGAGGAAAGTATAGAGCTTTTCACACGATTCGCCTTTGATGATATACAATTCGACCTTGTGATCGACACAGTGCAAAGCCAAGATGCGTGGAGATGGGCATTGCCGACAATTGCTGATAAATCAATTGTGTATATAAATCAGAATTTAAGTTTCAAGCGTTATATTGATGAATTAATGCTTGAAAGATACGATAAAATTATAATTTCTCCAATTAATTTCGGTGAACAAGTAGCAAGAAAAGTCGGCAAAGAGAAAGTTATCGATCTTAGTTGTGATATTTGCATTAATACCGATGACGTATTCCAGTTCGGCGATGCTATAATAGATATGCTTGAGCTAGATAAAGCAGGGGAAATTCCTGCTGATGACGACTTCACACCACCTACAATTGAAGAAATGCAGGAAGAAGCTATTTTAGCATCTGAGATGCTAAAACAGCAGCGTCAACAGAAAAAAACAAGTCAAAACAACACTTTTAAAGCACGATTAAAGGCACGATTGAAGAAATTCATAGCTTAAGCTATTTATTAATACTAGAACGAAAGGACAGAATTATATTGGATATAAAACTACTATTCGAAAAATTCAAGAATATGGGCATCAATTTTTATACTGGTGTGCCCGATTCACAACTAAAAGCTCTATGCGATCATGTTACAAATGAATATGGTATCGGCAATAAGCATATCATTGCCGCTAATGAGGGGGGGAGCGTCGGACTTGCCGCTGGGCATTATCTTGCTACCGGATCGCCCGCTGTTGTATATATGCAAAATAGCGGAATCGGCAATGCGATTAATCCGATTTGCTCACTTATCAACGAAAAAGTATATCGGATTCCGATGCTCTTCGTAATTGGATGGAGAGGACAACCCGGTGTAAAAGATGAACCTCAGCATATTTTCCAAGGTGAAATTACATTGAAATTACTAGACTGTCTAAATATCCCCTACTTCATTATTAAAAAAGATACAACGGAAAAGGAAATAGACTCAGCATTAGAAAAGGCAAGTGATGCTTTGTCGCAGAAGAAACCATTCGCCTTAGTTGTGCAAAAAGGTTCACTTGAAATTTGCGATAAAGCCAATTATTGTAATGATCACCCATTAACAAGAGAGAAAATTGTACAGATAATAATTGATGGCATGAGCGAATCCGATATTGTAGTGTCCACTACTGGGAAATTGTCAAGGGAGTTATTTGAAGCTAGAGAAGCACGTGGCGAAAGCCATAAACGTGACTTCCTTACAGTTGGGTCGATGGGGCATTCATCAATGATAGCAATGGGAATTGCTATGGAGAAGCCCGATAGGCGCATTTACTGCCTTGATGGTGATGGTGCTGCACTGATGCACATGGGAAGTATGGCAGTGCTCGCATCACAAAAATCGAAGAACCTCATTCATTTTATCGTTAATAATTCCGCCCACGAAACAGTCGGAGGTATGCCAACGGTTTCGAATAATATTGACTATCCAACACTTGCAAAATCCGTCGGTTATTCGCATGCTTTTGCTGCAACTAATGAAGTAGAATTAAAGGCTGTTATTTCAAAATTAGATGGATTGAGCGGACCGATTTTCGTAGAAGTAAAAGCAAACCTTGAATCAAGAGCGGACTTAGGTAGACCTACTACTACCCCAACGCAAAATAAAGATGATTTCATGTCGTTCATAAAGGAGGCATTCTAATGAAGGCATTAATTTTAAATTCGGGCATCGGCAAGCGAATGGGCGCATTAACTAAGGATAAACCAAAATGCATGGTGGAGATTCAGCCTAGCATAACAGTACTATATCTGCAACTCACGCACCTTGAAAATGAGGGCATCAAAGATGTAGTAATTACGACTGGTCCTTATAGCAAATTGCTTGAATCATATGCTAGAGAGAACTTCCCTAGTCTTAACTTCACCTTCGTTCATAACGATATGTATAAGGATACGAACTACATTTATTCGATAGCACTAGCTGAGGAAGTCCTACGTGATGATGATATTCTACTAATGCACGGTGATTTAGCTTTTGAGCCGTCGGTACTACATGATATTATAAAAGCTAAGAATTCATCTATGATTGTAGATTCTACTCTACCCCTACCGCAAAAAGACTTTAAGGCTGTAGTTAATGATGGGAAGATTACCGCTGTTGGTATTGAATTCTTTGACGATGCGATTACGGCGCAGCCTTTATATAAGCTAAAAAAAGATGATTGGGCAGTATGGCTTGATGCTATTGTAGATTTCTGCAATAAGGGTGATCGATCCGTATATGCGGAAAATGCACTTAATACGGTCACCGATAAAATTAATCTATATCCGCTGGATATTAACGGGCGTATATGTGCGGAAATTGACAATCCCGATGATTTAGAAAATTGTAAGAAAGTAAGTGGTAAAATGTTAGGTGATAAAGATAGGAAATCAGTATATATTGTTATGAGTACGGATATTATTCATAATGGTCATATCAAAATTATATCAAATGCTGCACAGCTTGGTGAATTAACCGTCGGTGTTATGACTGATGAGGCAGTTTCCCAATATAAAAGATTCCCTCTTGTACCATTTGAAGAAAGAATGAAAATCATAAGCAATATTAAGGGCGTTTCAAAAGTTGTTAAGCAGGAATCAATCGACTATACTGAGAATCTGCTAAAATATAAGCCGGATATTGTTGTTCATGGCGACGATTGGAAGACTGGACCGCAGCAGAATATCCGCCAAAAAGCAATTGATGCACTCGTTTCATACGGAGGAAAATTGGTGGAATTCCCTTATACGAACGATGCCACAACGGAGGCCCTTGAGCAGAATTCAAGAAATGTGCTCGCTATGCCTGAGCGCCGTCGTGCAAGATTAAAGCAGCTCCTTGAACTTAAAAAACCAATTTCAGTTTTAGAAACGCACAACGGTTTAACTGGTCTAATTGCTGAAAATACTAAGGTGGAGAAAGATGGCACCATTCGCCAATTCGACGCTATGTGGATTTCAAGCTTATGCGACTCTACTGCAAAGGGTAAGCCCGATATTGAACTTGTCGACTCAACTTCAAGGCTACGCACTATTGATGATATTATGGAAGTTACTACTAAACCTATTATCGTTGATGGCGATACGGGCGGACTCACCGAACACTTCCAATTCTTTGTTAAAACTTTAGAAAGAATCGGCGTATCTGCAATAATTATAGAAGATAAAACAGGGCTGAAGAAGAATTCCCTTTTTGGAAATGAAGTCGCTCAAACGCAGGATAGCATTGAGAATTTCTGCGATAAGATTAAGGCGGGTAAATCCGGTCTTAAGACAAAAGATTTCATGATAATTGCCCGTATAGAAAGCTTAATCCTTGAACGTGGCATGGACGATGCTATTGAAAGAGCAAGAGCATATGTTGATGCTGGTGCCGATGGAATAATGATTCACTCACGCAAGAAATCCCCCGATGAAATTTTTGAATTCTGCCGTATATTCCGCTCCGAAAATAAGGTTACACCGCTTGTTGTTGTTCCAACAACATTCAATATGGTAACAGAAGAAGAATTCGCAGAACATGGTATAAATATCGTTATTTACGCAAATCAACTAATTCGCAGTGCATTCCCTGCAATGATGAAAACAGCGGAATCGATTCTTGCAAATTCCCGCTGTATGGAGGCAGATTCCGAATGTTGCATGCCAATTTCAGAAATTTTAACGCTAATTCCTGACGCAGACTAAAAAGGAGGGTTTTAATATGAGGGACGATTTATTCTGTCCTATCAACATTGAATTCGTTACAAAAGCAGAATTAGAGGAAGCTTTGCTTTCCTATGATGAAGGGTGCAACATCTCCCTGATTGTATCAAAAGATATGTCAAAGTGGCTAAAGCTTACCGATGTCATTGATGGAATGGCTAGTCGATATAATTTCACATGGCTTGATAAGAATTATGCTAATCCTACCCATATTGATGTTATCGACGGNGTGAAGAAAATTGGGCTCAAACCTGAAAGGATAATTTGTATCGGCGGCGGTAGTGCAATCGACTTAGGGAAAGGCATTAGCGCATTGTTCGATTACATTAGTGATGGCAATGATGTCCCTGCCGATGTTTCAGATTATATCGTGGCAAGGGGCTATGCGGACAATGCAAACACTATCCCTATAATTGCTATTCCTACAACAGCCGGAACAGGGTCGGAAGTTACAAAATGGGCAACAATTTGGGATACCGATAGCGGGAAGAAGCTATCAGTTGATATGAATGCATTATACCCAGCCCAGTCACTTGTTTGCACGGAATTAACTATGACTGCGCCTAAGAAATTGATGGTATCNACCGCACTTGANGCAATGAGNCATGCAATGGAATCTTATTGGGCAAAGCAAACTAATCCGCTCATTCAGGATATTGCTATGATGGCAGTGGCGAAAATTCATAAATACCTACCACTAGCAATTCAAAAGCCCGACGATTATTATATTCGCTCGCAACTATGCCGTGCATCAATTCTTGCAGGAGTTGCATTCTCTAATACACGTACAACGGCAAGTCACTCAATTTCATATCCAATGACTATGATGTTCGATGTTGATCATGGCTTCGCAGTAATATTAACCATTGCACAAGTTGCTAAGATTAATATGTCCGCACTGCCCGAAATTGCCGAACTCCTAGCAATATTTGAGGATGACGGCGGTTTGCAAGAATGGCTTGATAAAGTAACCGACGGCATTCAGACCCTGCGTCTAAGTGCATTCGGCATTGAGGAAAGCGATATTGATAAACTCGTTGAAGCATCATTCACTGCTGGTAGAATGAATAATAACCCCGTCGATATTACTAAAACACAAGTTAAACAAATACTATCGAATATCTTATAACTCGAATAAAAGAAAACTCACAGTATTAATACTGTGAGTTTTTCTATTTAAGATGGTATTAANCTTAATACATTCCGCCCATGCCACCCATGCCGCCTGCTGGCATTGCTGGCACAGCTGCTCCTTCTTCTTCNGGTAAATCAGCAACAAGTGATTCTGTTGTGATAACCATAGCGGCAACTGATGCCGAATTCTGGAGCGCACTGCGTGTTACCTTTGTTGGATCGACGATTCCCGCATCAATCATGTCAACATATTTCTCGTTATATACATCGAATCCGTATCCAACCTTATTTTCGTTGTGGATCATTTGGATAATTACCGATCCCTCAAGACCTGCATTGAGTGCAATTTGGCGAACTGGCTCCTCTAATGCTTTAAGCACAATCGTTGCACCCGTTTTTTCATCGCCATCAAGATCTTCAATGAGGTTCTCTACGGCTGGCATTGCATTGATTAGTGATACACCACCACCTGCAACTATTCCTTCTTCGACGGCTGCCTTAGTTGCTGCTAATGCGTCCTCAATGCGGAGTTTCTTCTCCTTCATTTCAACCTCGGTCGCTGCTCCAACCTTTATTACTGCTACACCGCCCGATAATTTTGCTAGGCGCTCTTGCAATTTCTCAGTATCGAAATCCGACGTTGATGCCTCGATCTGTGATCTGATTTGCCCAACTCGTGAATCAATTTCGTCCTTATTGCCTGCCCCATCAACAATGATAGTATTTTCCTTCTCGATTTTTACCTGAGCGGCACGTCCTAATTGCTCTAAAGTCGTGTCTTTTAGATCTAGCCCTAGTTCATCGGTAATTACTTCACCACCCGTTAGTATAGCAATATCTTTTAGCATTTCTTTGCGTCTATCGCCGAATCCCGGTGCCTTAACCGCTACACATACGAATACTCCACGCAACTTGTTTAATACAAGGTTTGCAAGTGCATCGCCCTCAACATCTTCAGCAATTATTACAAGCTTTTTACCCGCTTGAACAATTTGTTCTAATAGTGGTAGAACCTCCTGAATTGAAGTTATCTTCTTATCTGTAATTAAGATGTAAGCATCGTCAATAATTGCTTCCATCTTATCGGTATCGGTTACCATATAAGGTGAAATATATCCTCTATCGAATTGCATTCCCTCAACAACTTCACTGTATGTTTCAGCCGTCTTACTCTCCTCAATGGTGATTACACCATCAGAAGTTACCTTATCCATAGCATCGGCAATTAGCTTACCAATCTCGTCATCACCCGACGATACAGTTGCGACTCTTTCGATATCTTCGCTACCCTCAAGACGCTTGGAATTAGCCCTAATCTCCTCTACTGCTACCTCGACAGCCTTAGCAATACCCTTTTTAACTACCATAGGATTTGCGCCCGCTGCAATATTTTTCATTCCCTCACGTACAAGAGCTTGTGCAAGTAGAGTTGCTGTGGTAGTACCATCACCAGCAGCATCGTTTGTTTTAGTTGCAACTTCCTTCACAAGTTGCGCACCCATATTTTCAAATGCATCTTCTAGGTCGATTTCTTTAGCGATCGTCACACCATCATTAGTAATGAGCGGCGAACCGAAGCTTTTATCCAGTACGACATTGCGCCCCTTTGGACCTAATGTAATTTTCACTGTATTCGCTAATTTGTCAATACCATTTTGAAGGGACTTCCTTGCTTCTTCACCAAAAATAATATCTTTAGCCATAAACAATTCCTCCTATATATTTATTTTATTCTACTATTGCAAGTATCTCCGATTGACGTAAAATTGTATATTCTACTGAATCAATTTTAACTTCAGTACCTGCATATTTGCTAATAAGGACCTTATCGCCGACTTTAACCGACATTGTGATCTCTTTACCATCAACATTTCCACCCGGCCCAACAGCGACAATTTCTGCAATTTGTGGTTTCTCCTTAGCGCTTCCTGCTAGAATGATTCCACTCTTTGTTGTTTCCTCCGCCTCAACCATTTTAATTACAACCCTGTCTGCAAGAGGTTTGATAGTCATATTAATTCCTCCTATTATAATTTTTGTTTATTAGCACTCTATATATATGAGTGCTAATATCTATTCTATCAATAATACGAAAAAAATCAAGTGCTAGATATGCAAATAAACAAAATTTGTATGAAACGAACAAAAATAGAGCCCCCACCCCACCTAATTCAGTATATATTATGGAAAACTTATATGATTAATTATGTAAATATGTGTTTTTACATCTTGAATTAATGAATAGAAAATGGTATAATAATGCTTATNCAACATTTATATGGGAAAATTATCGCTTAAATATATGGTGTGTTATAAAAGTGCTACCTGTTTTTATGTTAGTTTTAAACAAGTATTAAACAAAACATATCATTAATAAATAAAGTTATATTAATTTACACATTGTCCATTTCCCTAATTGTGAATAAGTTATAATTAATGTATCAATACAAAAGTAGATTGTACGGCTCATTAATAGAGCCGAATTTATGAAAGGGTGAATATAATGTCATTAGGTAAAATTTTAGTTGTAGATGACGATAAGAACATATGTGAATTATTGAGGTTATATCTAGAGAAAGAGGGATACAGCGTTATCCTCTCGAATGACGGTGAGGAAGCAATTGTGAAATTCAATGCTCTTAAGCCCGATCTTGTTCTGCTCGATATAATGCTACCTGGACTTGACGGATGGCAGGTGTGCCGTGAGATTCGCAAGAAATCAAACACACCAATTATCATGCTAACCGCTAAAGGCGAAACATTCGACAAGGTTTTAGGGCTAGAACTTGGCGCTGACGATTATGTTGTAAAGCCATTCGATACTAAAGAGATTGTCGCTAGGATTAAGGCAGTACTCCGCAGGATGGGACAAGCGGCTAATGAGAATGAAGTTAAAGAAGTCCAGTATGAAAATTTAGTTATCAACATGACTAGATATGAAATGAAAGTCGGTGGAAAAGTTGTAGACGCTCCCCCAAAAGAGCTAGAACTTTTATTCCACCTAGCGTCCAATCCTAACAGAGTCTACACACGTGACCAACTCCTTGATGAAGTTTGGGGATTTGAATATTATGGCGACTCAAGAACGATTGACGTTCATGTAAAGCGCCTAAGAGAAAAGTTAGAAGGTGCATCGGATAAATGGGCGCTCAAAACTGTATGGGGTGTCGGATATAAGTTTGAAGCAACAGAAGTTGAAGAATAGCATCAATTAAACCGCTACGATATGACTTTCTTCCCAGTATCGGGAGGAAAGTCAGTTTTGAAAGGCAATGTCGAATGAGAAATAAAAAGAAAAGTGTATTCAAAAAATACTTTTATATATGCGCATCGATAATAATTATTAGCTTCACTTTTTTAGGTGCGGTACTGCTTTTTTTCGCTTCATCATACTTTAAACAAGATAAAAAGGAGCTTTTACTATATAGCGCAAATGAAATTGCACAGCAAACATTATCGATATATAATAAAAATGAAGAGCTGGATGTTGAAGAATTGCTCCATATCTATGCCGTGTATGACCGTGTTATGAATGCGCAAATCCTACTTGTCGATATTAATGGCAGAGGTGTCACTTGCACTAAAACATTTAATTCGCATGACGGTAGTTTCACCGTCCCCAGATCGATCATGGATAATTTAGATACCGATGATTTTTATGAAATGGGTAAGCTTGATGGGCTGCATTCGGAAACACATTATACCGCAATTGTCCCCGTATTGATACAGGGACAACCCGAATATTATGTTATTGTTTCGATGCCGGCGGCGGAGCTAGTCGAATTCCTAAAAGAAATATTCAAGATGTTCATACTTGCTTGTTTGATAGCAATAATCGGCGTATTCATCATGGTTTATTTTGCAATGCTTGGATTAGTCCGGCCACTTCGTGAGATGTCGNCAGCAGCAAGGCAATATGCAAAGGAGGACTTTTCAAGAAGAATACCGCCGTATAACGAATTCGAATTCAGCGAATTATCAACTGCACTGAATGAGATGGCTTCAAATTTAGCATCATCGGAGCAAATGCGAAGAAGCTTTATCGGGAATGTATCCCATGAACTCCGCACACCAATGACTTCAATTGCTGGCTTCATTGATGGAATTCTCGATGGAACGATACCTAAATCGGAGCAGTCAAAATACTTGATGATTGTATCTTCTGAAGTAAAAAGATTATCACGGCTTGTTCGTTCTATGCTTAATCTATCTAGGATAGATGCCGGCGAGATGAAGCTTAGCAAATCAAATTTCGATGTTGTTGAAGTTGTTCTATCAACGATCTTCTCATTCGAACAGCAATTAAATGAGAAAAAGGTAGACATTCGTGGGCTTGATAGCGATAAGGTACTTATCCACGGCGATAGCGACTTAATACATCAGGTTATATATAACCTCATTGAGAATGCGGTTAAATTCGTTGACGAGGGCGGATATATCGAATTTTCATTCAGGGAAAATGAAAACAATGCTTATATTAGTATAAAAAATAGCGGCACTGGAATTGAGCATGAAGACATTCCTAGAATTTTTGATCGTTTTTATAAGACTGATAAATCACGCAGTCAAGATAAAAGTGGTGTCGGATTGGGATTATTTCTTGTGCGCTCTATCATAAAACTCCATGGTGGCGATATAATAGTAGAGAGTGTTGTTGGTGAGTTTTGCGAATTTACTATATCAATACCCAATAAAAATCCGGGTAGCAAATTTATTAAAAGCTAGCTTTTATGCCGGCGAATAAGCCGGTATGAAAGCTATGCTTATTTTAGGGGGCAATATGTAATGGAAAATTCCAACGATGACAATAAAAAAGAATTAGGCACAGAAGATAATACTACGGGCATCCCTCCTACTGAATATCAACCAAATTCGGGAGGCGGACTTTACAGTAGTGGAAGGAATGAAGGCAATTCTATTCCGAGCCAATATCCTAGAAATATTNCCACTTACCCTGCTAATAATGGGTACTATAACCATGCGCAAATTAATCCTAATCTACATAANCCAAAAAATAAAGTTAGCGGACTTTTCATTGCTATAATTTCATTGCTAGTGCTTCTTTTTGGTAGTGCAATACTCATTGTCGTGATCTTTTCCACACCTATACAGCCCGATGTTGACAACACACCGAGTATCAGCTACGACGATACGGATGACTATGCAAATCACGATGATAATTCCTTTTCCCGCTTACCGCCAAAGTACGATTTCGGTGATGAAATCGGTATTGAGCAATATTCCAAACCGGATCCGAACAGCCCCAATTTCCCCGTTCTTAATGCTGTTGGAGTCGCAAAGAAAGTTAGCAACTCCGTTGTGGAGATCTGGACGTACGCATATTCAGATCAATTCGAACCTAACGGGCAAGGATCGGGAATTATACTAACTGAAGATGGCTATATAATTACTAACGCCCATGTTGTAGAGGCAGCTACTAAATTACTAATCATATTTTCCGACGGAACTGAGCATGAAGCATTATTAGTTGGAATGGATTTAAAAACGGATTTAGCCGTTCTAAAAGTAGATGTAAAAGATCTGAATGCTGCCGTATTTGGTAACTCGGACGAACTTGAACTCGGCGAAGATATTATAACGATAGGTAGTCCATCAGGACTAACCGGCACTATCACAAAGGGCATTGTATCAGGACTAAATCGCCGCATTGTTTCGGATTATGATGCTTATCAGATGAATTGCATACAAATCGATGCTGCTATTAGTCCGGGCAATTCGGGCGGCGCTCTTGTTAATATGTATGGGCAGGTCGTCGGGATAAACTCATCAAAGTATGTATCACATGAAATTGAGGGAATAGGGTTCGCCATTTCTATTAATGAGGCTAGACCGATTATTGAGGCTCTTATTAAAGATGGTGAAATTACGGGCCGTGTCAGGATAGGCATTGTGTTCATACCTATTTCGGATACTGTAGCTAAAATGAATGATGATGTCGCAGGACTGCACATTCAAAGCATTGATGATGAATGCGACATAGCTCGGAGCGGGCTGCGGATTAATGATGTTATCACCCATATCAATTCTGTAAAAGTGACTACTCTAGAACAAGTCCAAGACTTGATTAATGATAAAAAACCNGGCGATAAAATTTCCGCTACTATATATAGAGAACATAGCGGAGAGGGCGAAACTTTGGAAATTACTTTTAAATTAGAAAGTGACGATTAAAAAAAGGTCTATGTGCTAAATTAGCGCATAGACCTTTTTGGTAAATAAAAGAAAGATGCCCCGATAAACTAATCGGAGCATTGAGCGGATAATGAAGGGGGGTCTCCATTATCCAAATATAAGGGTATCTTACGGAAAATAATGTTTAATACTATATATAGATTTAAACACATATATATTATACTACATCATGACTTAAGTGTGTTAAATCACTATGAAAGCATNGTAAAATAAAAACGATTACATACCTTGTAAATCCTACTAATCGCAATTTTACTGTGATACATTTTCGCCTGCTGAGTCCTCGGTTTCGTTCTCCAATGATAGCGCTTCAAGCAATTCTAAAATTCTAAGGCTGGGTCGCTCGAAATAGATATTATCAATTTTAATAATATTGCCGCCCTTAATTGCATTCGTATTAGCAAGTTCCTTCTTCTTTAAAGTCTTATCTATATCCAGGCTTTTGTGAATATAAATCACGTCTGGATTTGCTTGAGCAACTTCTTCAAGGCTATATTGATAAGAACTACCACTCGCCGCAACATTATCAGCAAAAATCGATAGAAATGCGCCTTCAAAAGTATCGCCCGTCGCNACCGTATAGCTAGATGTTGTTATATAAGCAAATGTTTTTCTATCGCTGCTATGCTTGTTGATTTCCTCATCAATCTTAGTTTTAAGCTCCTCATAAGTTTCCTGCCCTTTATTGATACCTTTAATCGAACCTTCAAAAAGTGTCCCTATAATCTCATAACCTTTATAGAATTGACTAATCGTCTTAGGGATAGGAATTACTACAACCTCAATGCCTTTTCCTTTGAGGTATGCGACATCTTTTTGAGCAAGTGCGCTACCACAGATGACGACATCGGGTGTAAGCTCAACAATGGTGTCAATATCGGGATTTGCGCCGCTCCCTACCGATTGAATTTCCTCCACTTCGGCCGGATAATCACAATATTTACTCCTGCCGATTAGAGAATTCTCATAACCCATCTCAAAAATTATCTCTGTTAGCGCTGGCGAAAGTGAAATCACATTCTTTGGCGAATTCTCAATAGTTACCCCATCAATCGTGATTGGGAATGCCGCATTCTCGATTGTATCATCTTCAACATCAGCGGGCACTTGGCACGATATTAAGGGTAACGAAATCATCAACATCAATAGTATATATGCTAATCTTTTCATAAAATTCTCCTTGTTACTATATATCAAGTCCTAGTGCAATTCGTGACTGAACATAGTCTATATATTGTTTTGCAAGCCGTGGCGTTCTTCCGGACTTCATCAGCGCAAAGCGTTCCGCTCCGTCCCACAACCTATTTTCGTCAATATCAATTCCCCTGTCCTGCGCTATTGCGGACACTATTTGCAGGAATTCGTCTTTCGCCGGTAATAGGAATGTTACTAAAANACCGAATCTATCTGAAAGNGATAAACTCTCATCAATNGTGTCGGCACGATGCACTTCATCACCCTCACGTGCAGTGAATGTTTCTTTTATGAGGTGGCGGCGATTCGTCGTTGCGTAAATTGCCATATTAGATGGTAGTGGCACAAGTGACCCCTCTAATATTGCTTTCAAAGCGCCGAAACTATCGTCATCCTCATTAAATGTTAAGTCGTCAATGAAAATTATGAATTTAAGCCCCGTATTTTCTAGGAGTTCTATTAAATCGCCAAGGTAAGGAAGATTCTCCTTAGCTATGCCGATAATGCGTAAGCCCTCGTTTGCGAATTCGTTGCCAAGCGCCTTTACAGTAGAGGACTTCCCTGTTCCTCTATCGCCATAAAGAAGAACATTATTTGCTGGCTTGCCCGCAAGTAAGCAAAGGGTATTTTCGACTATCTTCCTACGTTGGACATCGTACTTTTTTAAATCTGATAGTCTAATTGCATCCGGACTTTTCACTGGNATAATAGTCCTCCCATTAAAGATAAATGCATGGTGCTTAGCATAAATACCGTAACCATTTTCAATAGCAAAATNCCGAAAACAATCTATTGTATATTTCCATTCACCAGAATTGAAATCCGGTAACTGATCGATTTCAGCTTCGAAATCTGGGAATCGTTCTTTCATCACTTTCTTCAGTATTTTAGAAGTTATCCCAGCTATACCCGATAGCGATTCTATATCGTGGAGCACCGCATTCTCGATAGATTCATCTATTTTGTCCTGCCGATTAGCATAATGCCTCATAAAAACATTATCATCATATATCGCCCTATTATAGATATAGTCGGATAGGCTAGAACCATGATTACATAGCAAGGCGACAACCCGACTATAAGCCTCGACCGCATTGGGCAATTCCAGAGCTGATACGAACTTTTTTAGTAAAATGATGAGCTCGTCACTTTGNAAGTTGCCCAAAACTGATAATGACGATATTGAAAATATTATGCTATTCATGTGTAAATCAAACCCTTTTATTTTTATTGTCACTCTCTTATTTTACATCTTTTTCGCCGATTTTGCAACATAGTTATAACAAATCCACATACACATTAAATTTAGGTTGAAACAAATCGTTTTTCAGCGAAAAAAAGGATTGACAAGGGGTATTAGATATTGTATAATAGTCTTTGCTGCATTTAATGCTGTTATAGCTCAGTAGGCAGAGCACTTCCTTGGTAAGGAAGAGGTCAGCGGTTCGAATCCGCTTAACAGCTCCAGAAACGAAAAATCTCATATCAGCACAATTCTTATGTTGATACGACATACTTCGTATATAGCTAAAGGCCTTAATTAAAGCAAGGTGAACAGCTTCTACCTGTCCACCCTGCATGAAATTAAATGATTCCACAAACCTGATACCGTTCCTGTGCCCTACAGTTTTTTTCATAGTCGTAACCGACGACTGCGACCACGTAAAGACAGCTACACTATGTGACATTTAAGTTACGGGGCGAGCTCATATCATGGCACACTATCCGGTAACACTGACATATCTCTTTCAGGATGGGTTATTTAGTTTTTATTTATTAAAACCTTTTTGCAGAACAAAAAGCCTTTAAGCGAAGGAAGAGGCTCCCAGAAACTATGTTTCCGAAAGCCTCACGAGAAGTGTATATAGAGCGCCTTTGAAAGAAGGCACATTATAACCTACCATAAGTCTTTCAGATGGTCTTTGCATCTGATTGGCGCATACAATTAGACTGTTTCCGCAGTCTAATTGTCGTGGTGGGTATTATCTATTGAGGAGGGAGAACTATCACTTAGAAATAGCGGTGATTTATTGCTTGTAGGAGGCGGAGCGCATCGCACGGGGGAGAATTCTGCTGGTGGGAAGTATGAGAATTTGCGTAAGACGGCGCAGAAATTCTTCCCCAGCGGTAGGGAAGTAGCGAATTGGTCGGCGCAGGATTGCCCATGTCACGGTTCAAGGTTCGACTATCATGGAGATGTGATCGATAATCCAGCAATGAAATGCTTGCATAAAAAGA
>JGI24708J26588_10001275_pt1 | contig 19916 bp, 25 predicted proteins | sample BioPla1DNA2_FD_26588 | JGI IMG/M metagenome (IMG submission 26588) | reverse complement strand
TAGCTGATGTAATTGCTATTCCTGCAGATAAAGGAGATTTCCTATTAAATTATCTCAATAAGGTTTATCCAGAACTTTTTGTTGAAAGTGATGGAAGAGGTAATTTCGTCTTATATGGTTCCCCTTATGAACTGGAGAATGCCAGGTTGTTGATTAGTAAATTGATGGAACAACTGGGGGAAACAGCGGGAGAATATCAGAGTGGGGATGTCATTGAGAGTATCAGGATACGCCATGTTGAAGTTAGTTATATCAAGGAATTGATTAATGAGATGTATCCGGGTGTTAATGTAATTGCAGATGGTAAAAACAATCAGTTGATCTATAGTGGACCTGCATATAATCTACAGAGAATAAAGGAACTGGTTTCCATCATTGATCTGGATTATGGCCTGATGGATGAAGTAGAAACTGGTTCTGCCATAAGCGGAGCAGAGAGGATAACCCGTATTTACCAGATAGATTATGCCACAATAGAGGACATGGAAGGAATCCTAGAAGAGTTATATCCAGGTTTGCTTTTTAGAATAAATGCCCAGAAAAAAGAGATTATCCTTCATGGCAGAAGAGATGAACTTGAAGAAGTTGTTGCTTTGTTGGAAATAATCGATACTCCCCGCAAACAGGTAATAATTGAGGTCAGGGTTGAAGAGGTTTCAACAACCGATTTACTGGATCTGGGAGTAAACCCTGAACAATTATCCCGGATTGAACTCATCGACAAGAACAGGGACGGTTTTATAGATGGAGTAGGTTTAACCTTTGCACAGTTTATTAATATACTTGAAACACAGGGAAGGAGTAATACACTGGCCAGGCCCCGCCTGATGACACTTAGTGGAGAAGAAGCCAGCCTCTTAATTGGTGATAGGATTCCTGTTACAGTACAAAGAATAGAAGATGACAAAGTAATAACCACTGTGGAGTATATAGAGGCAGGGATTAATCTGGTATTTACTCCCTGGATTACTTCTGATAATAAGATAAATCTACGGGTTAATCCTCAGGTAAGCAGTATTGGTGAATCAATTGGAACTGCACTACCACCTATAAATACCAGAGAGGCAGAAACTAATATCCGCCTGGATGATGGCGAAACCTTTGCAATTGGAGGACTTATCCAGGATGATATTATAGAATCAGTTACAAAAGTTCCATTTCTGGGTGATATCCCTATCCTGGGCCATTTATTTAAGAGCAGAAATACACAGAATATAAAATCTGAATTAATTATCTTTATCACACCTCATATTGTAAAGGAAGACAAGATTGTAGAGACTATTCAGGAGAATCTAAAAAGCAGGGAAATTATCAGTGAGAGTATAGAACAAAAGGAAGAAAAGGTTGCTGATCTTGCAGAACAGGAAGAGAAACCAACCGGGATTACACCTGTCGAAACCATTGCCAGGGTAGAAACAGAAGTGATAAGGGAGCAGGATAAAGGTGATGATGTAAAGGCAGAGCCAGTAATTGTAGAGGAAAATATTACAGATACAGGGAATAAGGAGTATGATAAATCTGAGCAGGAATTGGTGCTTTTAAGTAGTGAGGAGATTAGAGCTGTTCTGGGTAAAAACGAAGCAAGGAGAAAAATTGTTCAATCCAATATCCCTGTAGAGGAGATAACAAAAGAAGAGAAGGGAGAAGAAGATAAAAAAGAAATAATTACAGAGCAGGAGATATATCAGGAGGAGATAAATAAAAGAGAGATAAATTTAGATAATTATTATCTCTATGATTATGTTCTGGAGAGTTTTATTACAATCGATGATCTTGCGGTTAAGTTTGCCGTCAGTCGTGAACTGATACTGGAGGCAAATAAGGACCTGGAAGTGAGTATTGGAGCAAGTATTAAGATACCTGTTGATAAGTCCAGAATATATATCATGGAAAAAGGAGATACCCTCTGGAAGATTCATACCAGGTATGGGGTCAGCGTTGAAGAAATTAAGGAGTTAAATAATATAAAAGACGAAAGCAATATTCCAGTAGGGACAGTAATTATTATACCGGAGTAAATTTAAGTAGAGTGGAGGTAAGTAGGAATGAAAAAAAGGCTTTTGGCCTATGTCTTTTGCCGGTGGTTATAGTATTGCTTTTATCAGGTTGTAGATATTTTTGGGGAGAGAATTACCCTATCCTGGCACTGGAATCTTTAAGTACAACCAGTGGAAAAAGTGACGAGAAAAGTGGATTTGAATATTCTTTGACAGGTACTCTTCTTAATCATGGAGCACCAGGTAATTTTATTATAAGGATTTATGTATTCGAGGATGAAAAATGGAAAAATACAACTGTTTATGGTCCCGTTTATATAAGCGATAAGGCTGATTTCAGTGTAACCTGGTACACTCTAATACCTTATCAGGAGAAGGTTAGGGCAGAATTTTATGCTATTAAAAGAAACGGCGACTCGAAGAAGAAATTTGCAATTGAGTTTTAGTTAGTAGGTAAAAGTAAAGTATATTTTGAGGTGAGTATATAAGAAGAAAAGTCAAGCGCTTACTATTAATAATCCTCTTATTACTTATATTAGCAGGTTGTGAGAATGATAAGAAGAATAGCCCGCCTGTAATTAATAGTTATGCAAAAATAGAATATAATGTAAAACTGGGAGAAACAGTAGATTTTTAAGTGAGATTTAAAGAACCAGATGGTGATAATGTATCAGTTGTTGTTACTTCTGAACCCGATTACCTTACAAAACGTTATAATGAAAGCACAGGTATATTTAGTTGAAAGGATAATGAGTCAGGCAACAACTGGATAAAACTTACTGCTTTTGACGGAAAAGCAACAGTTAAGCAAAACTATATACGTAAATGTACAAAATGGTAATAATGACTCAGGTGGTAATGATTCGGGAGAGAATGGCTGGTGAAGATGTCGGTGAAAAAATTTAACCTTTATAGGGAGGGAGAATCTAGATAATCTGTATGATCCAGAACTGATAGGTGAAAATAGAAAAAATATAGTAATCAATGTTGTTGAACCAGAAAATATGGGCGAAAATTGATTAATAAAGCTCAATAATCCATATGTTCCCTCCATTTTAGATGGAGGGTTTTATTTTTCCCATGCACAATTAAAGAGGATATCTTTTTTCAATGTAGAAATATATGGAGAAGCGAGTATTTAAGTAACCGAGGATTTTAGCCAGTGAAAATATCAAAAATTCATGTGAGGTGAGTAGTGAGGATGTTAAACTTCAAGACAGCCGGAGAATCCCATGGAAAGGGCCTGGTGGCAATCATCGACGGGCTTCCAGCCGGTGTTGAGGTGGATATTGAGTATATTAATGATAAATTAGCCAGAAGGCAGGGCGGCTATGGCCGTGGCGGCCGGATGAAGATTGAAAAAGACAGGGCAGAGGTTTTCAGCGGTGTAAGGTCCGGAAAAACCATAGGCAGCCCGGTGGCCCTGCTTATCCATAATAGGGACTGGGTGAACTGGCAGGAAGTCATGGCTGCTGAGAGCAAGGTGGCAGAAGATGGAGTAAAGGATAATGAGCTCAGTATAATCAAGGATGAGCGTTTGAAGAGGGTTGAGAAAAGGGTTACAAGACCCAGGCCGGGGCATGCTGACCTGGCTGCAGCCTTGAAATATAATACTGACGATATCAGGAATATCCTGGAGCGGGCCAGTGCCAGGGAGACAGCAGCACGGGTTGCTATGGGTGGATTGACAGATTGCCTTTTACGTTATTTTGCTATAGATATAGTCAGCCATGTGATTCAACTGGGCAGTATTTCAGCTCCCCTGGAAAGGGAGATAAGTTTTGCTGAATTGAAGGAGAGGGTCTATGATTCCCCTCTGCACTGTTATGATAAAGAGAAAGAAAAGGAAATGATGGAGTATATCGATAAGGTCAGGCAGGCAGGGGATACCCTGGGTGGGATTGTGGAAATCAGGACCACCTCCTTACCGGTAGGTTTAGGCAGCCATACCCAGTGGGACAGGAGACTGGATGGCAGGATAGCCCAGGCCCTGATGAGTATCCCTGCAATAAAAGGGGTGGAGATTGGCCCGGCCTTTGAAAACACAACCCTGCCGGGTTCAAAGGTCCATGATGAGATTTTTTACTCTGATGAAACAGGCTATTTCCGGAAGAGCAACCGGGCCGGAGGGCTGGAAGGTGGAACCAGCAACGGCCAGCCCCTCATTGTCAGGATTGCCATGAAACCCATACCTACCCTTTATAAGCCATTACAGTCGGTGGATATGGAGACAAAGGAGCCCTTTAAGGCCAGCATAGAGAGGTCCGATGTTACCGCTGTTCCGGCAGCCGGGGTCGTGGCTGAGGCCATGTTAAGTTTTGTCCTGGCCCAGGCTTTACTGGAGAAATTTGGTGGGGACAGTATAGAGGATATAATTGCAAATTATCAGGCGTATCTGGACAGGATAAATAAGATGTAAAAGACCAGGCAGAGGGGGGAGAGAAATGTTGATAGCCTTAATTGGATTCATGGGCAGTGGAAAGAGTACGGTAGGCAGGGAATTGGCCAGGAGGCTGGCTTATTCCTTGCTGGATACAGATGAAGTGATCGAAACAAAGGCGGAGATGAGTATTCCGGAAATTTTTAAGAAACACGGGGAGAAATATTTCCGCCAGCTGGAGGAAGAGGTACTGGCGGAGATAATTGAAAATAATGAGGACCTGGTCATTGCCACCGGAGGTGGAATAGTCCTTTCTGAAAAAAACCGGAGAATTTTAAAGGAAAAAACTACTACCATACTCTTGCAGGCCGGGGTAGAGGAATTATATAATAGATTAAAGAATGAGACTAACAGGCCTTTGCTGGCAGTAGAAAATCCTCTGGCTGAAATCCGGAGGCTGCTGGAGGAAAGGGAAGAATATTATAATACAGCTGACTTTAAGGTCAGTACTGACGGCCTGCAGGTTGAAGAGATTGTAGAGATTATATTAAAAGAGGTGGTTAGTATTGAGCAGGGAGAATGCCATTGAGAAGATAAAAATAGATTTGAAGGAAGAGAAGAGGGATTATGAGATAGTAATCGGGGGAGGTTTGCTGGATTCACTGGCTGAATATATTGGCAGGGTCTATGCAGGTAAAAAGATATTTCTGGTCAGTGATGAAAATGTAATTAAGTTTTATGGTGACAGGATAAAGGGAGTTTTGTCCGGAGCCGGTTACAGCCTGATCAGTTATGTCCTGCCAGCCGGGGAGGAGGCCAAGACCAGCCCCTATCTAAAGAGAGGCTATGATTATTTACTGGAGCAAAATTTCAGCAGGGATAACCTGATAGTGGCTTTTGGAGGAGGGGTTGTGGGGGACCTGGCTGGATTCCTGGCTGCCACCTTTATGCGTGGGATTCCCTTTGTCCAGATTCCGACGACATTACTGGCCCAGGTAGACAGCAGTGTTGGTGGTAAGACTGCCATAAACCATCCCTGGGGTAAAAACCTGATCGGGGCCTTTTATCAGCCAAAGATGGTTATAATAGACCCGGAATTGTTAAGGACCCTGAGTACCCGGGAATTGCGAACAGGCCTGGCCGAGGTATTGAAATATGGTTTCATTGTAGACAGGGGTTTGCTGGAATACCTGGACAGCCACAGGGAGGAGATCTTCAATTTGGAGACTGGCCCCCTGAGCAGGATAATCCATAAATCTTGCAATATAAAGGCCCGGATTGTCCGGGAAGATGAGAAGGAAAAGGGCCAGAGGGCCTTACTCAATTTCGGCCATACCATCGGCCATGCCCTGGAGGCAGTTACTGATTATAAAAAATATACCCATGGAGAGGCAATAGCAATCGGTATGGCAGCTGCAGCAGAATTATCTTACAGGGTATCCGGCCTGGATAGGGAAGAAGTGGATTACCTGAAGAAATTGCTCAGTGATTATGGCCTGCCTTTAAGCTGCCAGCATGGAGAGAATCTGGATGAGGTCTATGAAAGGCTCTTTTTTGATAAAAAGGTCCAGAATGACAGTTTGAGATGGATATTGTTGAAGGAATTGGGAGAGGCCTATATTGATGACAGGGTGGATAATAAAATTGTCAGGGAAGTACTGGAGGGGATAAGGTGAAGAAAGTAGCTGTTATTCACGGTCCCAATCTGAATATGCTGGGCAGGCGGGAACCGGAGTTATATGGTTATCTTACTCTTGCTGAATTAAATGAAAAGATTGAGGATTATGGCCGGAAATTGAACCTGGACCTGGCTGTCTTTCAGAGCAACCATGAGGGGGAAATCGTTGATTTTATCCATGAAGGGTATAATAAATATAAGGGGATAGTCATTAATCCTGGCGGCCTGACCCATTATAGTATTGTCCTGCGGGATGCACTGGTGGCTGTTAAAGTCCCTGTAATCGAAGTACATATCAGTAATATTTACCAGAGGGAAGAGTTCAGGCATCATTCGGTGATAGCCCCGGTAGCCCTCGGCCAGATCAGTGGACTGGGTATAGATGGTTATTTATATGCCCTTGATGCAATAAGTAAAATTATATAGAATTATAATAGTGGATATTGAAGTATTTTGAATAAAATTAAGAAAGAATACATAAAAGAAATGAAGGAGATGTTTGCATGCAGACCAGAATTAAAAAAGTCTACGAACTCATGGAAAAAGAGGGTCTCGAGGCCTTATTAATCGATTCACCGGAAAACAGGCAATATCTGACTGGTTTTACTGGTACTGCCGGCAGGGTACTTTTTACCGGAAAAGGGGCCTATTTTATCACTGATTTCCGCTATGTGGAGCAGGCTAAGGAGCAGACGGAAGGTTATGAGATTGTCGAGATAAGCTCAAATTTTGAACAGGGCTTAAATGAACTCCTGCAAAAAGATGGGGTGAAAATGCTGGGTTTTGAGAGCAGGGCCATTAGCCATGAGCAGTTTTTACGTTATGTTGAGGTCCTGGAGGTTGAGCTCCAGCGGACAACAGATTTGATTGAAGGTTTAAGGGTTATTAAAGAACAGGAAGAAATAGAGAAAATAAGGAAGGCAGTGGAGATAACTGATGCCGCCTTTGCCCATATCCTGGACTTCATAAAACCGGGAGTTACAGAAAGAGAGATCGCACTGGAACTGGAATTCTACCAGAAGAGGATGGGGGGAGAGAAGAATGCCTTTGACTTTATCGTAGCTTCAGGCCAGCGTTCTGCCTTGCCCCATGGGGTGGCCTCAGAGAAAGTTATAGAAAAGGGCGATTTTGTGACCCTGGATTTTGGTGTATTCTATCAGGGCTATTGCTCTGACCTGACCAGAACTGTGGTGGTAGGAGAACCTGATGAGAAGCAGAGAGAGGTCTATGAGCTGGTTTTAAAGGCCCAGCTGGCAGTCATCGAAAATGTCAAGGCAGGTATGAGCTGTAAGGAGGTAGATGAGATAGCCAGGGGAATCATCGGGGATGCAGGTTACCGGGAAAATTTTGGACACGGCCTGGGCCATGGTATTGGCCTGGAGATCCATGAAGGTCCCCGGGTTTCCTTTACCAGTGAGACCATCCTGCAGACCGGTATGGTTATGACCAATGAGCCAGGTATCTATATCCCCGGCTGGGGTGGGGTAAGGATTGAGGATGATCTCCTGATTACAGAAGAGGGTTGTGAAGTCCTCAATAAGGCTCCCAAGGAATTAATTATTCTTTAATAAATAGGCAATTATGCATTTATATAGATTATTATATACAGGAGGTTTTTATTATGATTTCAGTCAATGATTTTCAAAATGGTATGACCATAGTCCTGGATGGTACAGTCTATCAGATAATGGAGTTCCAGCATTTTAAGATGGGCAGGGGCGGTGCCATGGTCAGGACCAAACTCAAGGATGTAAAAGAAGGGAGAGTTATTGAGAAAACCTTCCGTGGCGGAGAGAAGATAGAAAGGGCCCATGTGGAGGGGAGAGAGCATCAATTCCTTTATAGAGAAGGGGATAGCTTTATTTTCATGGATGTGGAGACCTTTGAGCAGATTTCCCTGGGCAGTGACCTGATGGGTGATAGTATCAATTATTTGAAGGAGAATATGAATATAACTGTTACCATGTATGAGGGCAAGCCTATCGGTATAGAACTGCCTCTTACAGTTGAACTGGAGGTTGTGGAGACCCCGCCAGGAGTCAGGGGTAATACTGTTTCCGGCGGTTCCAAACCGGCGACTCTGGAAACCGGGGCAGTGGTACAGGTACCCCTGTTTGTCAATGTGGGGGATGTTATTCAGGTAGATACCAGGACCGGAGAGTATATGACAAGGGTTTAAGTTAACATTGGTTTAATTAAATAGAAACAACACANGATAAGGTAACTCTATCATTAATGAGTTACCTTATCTTTTTTTACCCTTCTTTTTATTTCCGCACAGTAGGCCTGAGTGTATCCAGGAGGCCAAGGACGACATGGGCCAGGCCAAAGCCCATGATTCCCGCACCCCATTGAGATGGTAAGAGGCTCCAGCCCAGTGCCGTTACTGCCACACCGATTCCAGCCACAATATAACTGGTCGTTTTTGCATTATCATCCATCGATTAATACACCCCCATCTTTAGAATTTCTGTATTTTGATAAATTTATACTCTAATATCAGGCATATTTTTTTTTCTGCTAAATATTAATAGAATAAACAGTTCGTCCAGTAAAAGGGAGAGAAGGAAGGGGGAGGTTTCCTATGGCTGCCGGCATATTGGATTATTTACCGCAAAAGATAGCTGAAATAATCGGAAAACTTAAGGAATGGCAGAGGGAAGAGGTTATTGAGATCAGGATGAGGGTCCATCAACCCCTGCAATTGATTAGCCTTCATGGTGAAATCTTTCCCCTGGACGGAAAAAACAAGCCCTGTATCATAACTCCTCTGGATCTGGAAAGGGCCTTCATGATATTGGTGAAAAACTCCTATTATGCCCTGGAGAGGCAGCTGGCAGAGGGTTTCCTGACCATTCCCGGAGGCCACAGGGTTGGTTTTACTGGACAGGCTGTTTTGGAGGATGGTAATCTCAGGACCATCAAAAATATCAATAGCCTGAATTACCGCATAAGCAGGCAAGTGATTGGTGTTGCCGGGGGCCTGCTGGACAAAATCCTTGACCGGGAGGAAGAACATATCCTGAATACCCTGATTATCGGCCCTCCCCTCTGTGGTAAGACCACTCTCTTGAGGGACCTGGTCCGCCTGATCAGTGATGGAGATGAGAGATCCGGCCTGAAAGGAAAAAAAGTAGCCCTGGTAGATGAAAGATCGGAGATTGCAGGGGCATATAAGGGTATCCCGCAGAATAGGATAGGAATGAGGACAGACCTGCTGGATAACTGTCCCAAGGCCAGGGGCATGCTTTTATTGATAAGGGCCATGTCTCCGGAGGTTGTGGCTGTAGATGAGATAGGCAGCAGGGAAGATGTACTGGCCATAGAAGAGGTGATCAATGCCGGTGTGAAACTCCTTTGCACCATCCATGGCAGGGATTATGATTCTATCCTCCGGCGGCCTTCGCTCAAAGAACTGCTGGCCGGGAAAGCCTTTGCACGCTATATTGTCCTCAGTAATAAAGCCGGCATTGGTACTGTTGAGAGGATTCTGGATGCCAGCGGTAGGGAGGTCGGCAGGGGTGGTTAAGCTAACAGGTGCCTGTTTAATCCTTATCTCCGGTACTTCCATCGGCTGGATTATAGCCAGCATTTACCTGAACCGGGAAAGGGAACTGAAGGAATTACAGTTGGCCTTTAATATCCTGAATACAGAAATGAGCTATGGGAAGAATCTCCTGGCAGATGTCCTGGAGAATGCTGCCGATGCTCTGAGAACACCCTTATCCTCCATTTTCAGCAGGGCAGTGGAGGAGTTGAAAAATTCCAGGGAAAGGGGTTTTGCAGAACTCTGGCAGGAACTGGTCGAAGGTTATGGCAAGCAAAGTTTCCTCTCCCGGGAAGACCTGGAGATTCTGATAAATTGGGGGAAACAGATTGGAACTTCTTCCCTGGCAGATCAGGTAAAATTAAATCAGTATACCTTAAAGAGGCTGGAACAACAGGAAGAGGAGGCCAGGGAGATAGCCAGGCAGAGGGTGAAGCCCATCCGCTATGCGGGGGTATTGTTGAGCCTGCTCTTAATCATACTCTTTTATTGAGATGGAATGAGGTGTGGGGATGGATATAAATTTAATCTTCAAGATTGCCGGTCTGGGAATCTTTATTTCCATTATAAATATTGTCCTGAAACAGGCTGATAAGGAAGAACAGGCCCAGATGTTGACATTGGTGGGAGTCATTATAGTATTGATGATAGTGATCCAGTTGATTGGTGAACTCTTCGATGATGTCAGGACAGTCTTCAGGTTTTAGGAGAGCAGAAAATGATAATAATTCAGATTGTAGGTCTGGCCTTGCTGTCTGCCATTCTGATCCTTGTAATCAAACAGGTTAAACCGGAACTGGCCTTTTTATTGAGCATAGTCTCCGGTCTGGTAATCCTTATTTTAATCATTAAGCAGGTAGAGGCAGTTATTGAATTGTTAATCCAGCTGGCCCGACAGGCCAGGGTTGATATGATATATTTCAATACAATAATCAAGATTATCGGCATTGCCTATATAGGGGAGTTCGGTGCAGAGATTACCCGTGACAGCGGAGAAAACGCCCTGGCCAGCAAGATTGAACTGGCAGCAAAGATAATAATCATGGTCATCGCCATACCTATCATGTTATCACTGATTGAAACGATTCTGAGATTGATTCCGGCCTGATGGAGGGTGAAGGATTTGCAGAAAACAATAATAATGATGATAATTTTTTTTCTCACCCTGGCTTATCCCTTGTTGGCCCTGGATACCTCTACCGGGGAGGACATAATTCTACAACAATTGGAAAACCTGAATCTGGCAGACTTACAGAGGGAGATCCAGAAGATAAATAAAGAGATTGAGAATTACCTGCCGGAACTAAATCTGGCTGATTTGATAAAGGGAGTCATCAGAGGAGAAATAGAGTTTAGTTGGGCCGGGTTGTTGAGGAGTTTATTAAGATATCTGGGTAAGGAGGTAAGTGCTAATTTCAGTCTTCTGGGCCAGATAATTATACTGACGGTAATCAGCGCTGTTCTGAGCATCTTTCACCAGTCCTTTAGCAGCAAGACCATCAGCAATACGGCCAACAGCCTGATTTTCCTGGTTATCGCAGTCCTGATTTTACAGGCTTTTAATCTGGCTATCCAGATAGGAATAGAGGCAGTCGATAATATGGTCAGTTTCATGCAGGCCCTATTACCTGTTTTACTGAGCATACTGGTCAGCCTGGGGGCCCTGACTTCAGCAGCTATCTTTCAACCCTTAACCCTCTTGATTATTACAACCCTGGCCAGCCTGATTAAAAATATTGTTTTTCCCTTAATTTTTCTCTCACTGGTATTAAATATAGTTACGAAAATAAATCTGCATTTTTCCCTTACCAGGCTAGCTGGTTTCTTTAAGGAGACCGGTATGACCCTGCTGGGACTCCTGATGGTTATCTTTGTTGCCGGCCTCTTATTACAGGGGGGAGCAGCTGCGATAACTGACAGTCTGACCTTACGGACAGCCAAATATCTTACCGGCACCTTTATACCGGTAATCGGGGGAATCTTCTCTGATGCCCTTGATCTGATAATCAGTTGTTCACTTATAATCAAAAATGCCCTTAATTTTGCCGGTATCCTGATTATCATCATCATTATCGCCTTTCCCATCATCAAGATACTTGCCCTTGTCTTTGTCTATAAGGTCTCCAGTGCTATCGTCCAGCCAGTGGCTGATGGGCGGATAGTGGAGATTCTGAATGATACAGGCAATAGTCTTATCATGATTTTTCTGATAGTAGCAGCTGTATCACTGATGTTTTTTATTGTCCTGGCAATAATAGCCGGAACAGGGAACCTATCGGTAATGATGCGTTGAAGCCTCAGGTGGCAGAACTTAACCTGCTTATTTCACTAATCAGTTTAAATTTACTGTAATTTATCTATATAGAGCGAGGGGGAGAGGAATAAGTGGATACCTTGATTCAATGGGTAAAAAACCTAATCTTTATTATCCTCTTTACCGCCTTACTGGAGATGTTCTTACCGGAGAGCAACATGGGGAAATATGTGAGGATTGTCATGGGTTTTTTTATCATCAGTATCCTCCTGGCTCCTATCTCTGTTATATTCCGCCAGGATTATACCAGGTTCCAGTATATCCTGCCGGAGAGCTTTATCAATGATAATTGGGCTGAGATTGAAGTGAGGGGAAGGGAGATGGAGGAAGCCAACAGGGCAATATTGATGAATTATTACCAGGAACAGATAGCAAAACAGGTGAGGGAGATAGTCAGCCTGCATTTTGCCGATTACCGGCAGGATATAGACCTGGCCCTGGATGATGACTACAGGATAGATTCATTGACAGTATTCCTGACAGAGCCGGGAGTCAGGACTGTTGAGATAAAACCGGTAAAGATTGCTATTGGGGATAAGGGAGAGGAAGCGGAAGAAAGGGCAGGGCCTTCAGGGGAAAAAAGATACAGTAAAGAAAAACTGGAATACAGCCTGAGCCAGTTCCTGCAGGTATCAGAAGACAAGGTTCAGGTAGTCTTCAGGACAGGAGGGAACTAGATGGGGTTCCTGGAGGAATTAAAGAAGATTTTTTCTTTTACTAATAATAGTGAGGGTGGGAAGAATACCTTGCTCTGGAGGATTCTTGTCCTCGGCCTGATAGGTATTTTCCTGCTCCTTTCCGGGGATCTGTTTACAGGTAAAAAAAGAAATATTCAGGAGGTCCCGGTTTATCAGTCTGGCAGGGAAGTACAGGTGGAGGAAGATTATGAAAGCAGATTGAGTAGCCAGCTGGAGGAAATTATTTCTTTAATAAAGGGGGTAGGCAGGGTAAAGGTAAAAATCTATATAACAGGACATACGGAATATGAATATGAATATAATAGCAGGACCATAAATAAGGTCAGCACTGAACTGGACCAGAATGGAGGACAGCGAGAGATAGTGGAGGACAATCTGGAAAGGGAAGTGGTTTTAACAAGGGATCCTGGTGGTAATGAAAGGCCTATTATCAGGAGGGAGAAACTCCCCCAGATCCAGGGAGTTCTCATAGTTGCCCAGGGGGCAGAAAATGCCCGGGTAAAGGCGGAAATAATTTATGCTGTCCACAATCTCTTAAATATACCGGTACATAGGATCAGTGTCCTTCCATATGAAAGGGGGTAAAGGGAGCAATGGCAATGAGAAGAAAGTTGGTCTGGCTGATGATCCTGATGATTTGGGTGGGGATGGTGACATCTATAATCGTCTATCAGGGAAATGATTATATACAGCCTGTTATTTCAGAGAACCCCACCTTTACCGGAGGGGTAGAGATTATTCAAGATGGGGTTGTAGTAAGCAGAAATGTAGGCAGGGAGACAGTGAATTATGCCCAGGCCAGAAATGAATCTGAAGAGGATTTTTTTATCGAATACCGGCTGGAAAGGGATAGGGCCAGGAGTGAACAGATTAATATCCTACAGGAGATTGTCAACAATCCTAATAGTGACCAGGCCAGTAAAAAGGAAGCCCAGAGAAAGATATTGGCAGTGACCGATAAGATGGAAAAAGAACTGGAGATAGAAAGCCTGATCAGGGCCCGGGGTTACAGGGATGCCCTGGCCTATATCCATGAACAGGCTGTAGATGTTATCATACATACTGACGGACTGGCAAAAGAGGATGTAGCCAAAATTGGTGATATCATAGTTAAGGTTACAGGTTTTAACACAGAAAATGTAACAATAATCGAAAAACGTTTGCAGGCCGGGAATTAGGATTAATAAAAATGAGACTGTTGGCCTATTTAAGGCCGGCAGTCTTTTATTTTACCTGTTTTTCAGGTTTATGGAAAAGGCCTGCCCCCAGGCAGAGAGAGGATTTGAGCCAATTTATTCTATTTTTGCAGGAATTTTTAGATGAATATCGAATAGATTAATTAATGAATGGAATAGAGGTCACAGGGTAAAAAATACACTTGCATTTAAGACCTGGATTGGATAAAATTATAAAGCAAGTGGTAAAATATAGTTACATAAGGAGGAACATATATGAACCTGGAAGAAATCAAATTATTGATAGATATACTCAAAGGTACAGATGTGACTGAATTGGAATTAAAAAATGGTGATTCGAAAATACGTATAAGAAGGGGGTGTCAAGGAGTAGATACTCCTCCTTTTGAGACTGGCCAGGTCCAGGCTCAGAAGCAAAAAGCCAGTGAGAATATAAAGGAAGAAAAAAGGTATGAAGAAATAGCTGCTCCTATGGTCGGTACCTTCTACAGAGCACCATCACCGGAATCCAGGCCTTATGTGGAGGTCGGGGATATAGTGAATCCTGGAGATGTACTCTGTATCATCGAAGCCATGAAATTGATGAATGAAATAGAGGTCGAAACAAGAGGCAAGATTATTGATATACTGGTTGCAAATGGTGAGCCTGTAGAATATGGAGAGCCTCTATTTATCATAGAACCACTATAAGGAGTGAAAAGATGTTTAAGAAGGTATTGGTTGCAAATAGAGGTGAGATAGCGGTAAGGATAATAAGGGCTCTCAGGGAGTTGAATATTCCATCAGTTGCTATATATTCTGAAGCAGATAAGGATTCACTGCATAGAAAGATTGCTGATGAGGCTTATTGCGTGGGACCTGCCAGTACAAGCCAGAGTTATTTAAATATACCCAGTATCATGAGTGTAGCGGAGGTTTCCGGGACCGATGCCATTCATCCCGGTTATGGATTCCTGGCAGAAAACGCCTATTTTGCAGAGGTCTGTGAAAGCAGCGGGGTGAAATTTATTGGGCCAAGCTCAGATATAATCTCTTTAATGGGTGATAAGGCCAAAGCCAGGGAGATTATGATTCAAGCCGGTGTTCCTGTTGTACCAGGGATTGAACATGATCCAGGTAATCTGGAAAAGACCATGGACGAGGCGGAAAAATTAGGTTATCCGCTGATTATAAAGGCGGCTGCCGGCGGAGGCGGGAAGGGAATGCGGATTGTCCATAATCCAAGGGATCTGGAAAGGGCCATCGAGACAGCCAGGAGTGAGGCAAGGGCAGCCTTTGGGAATGAAGAGGTTTATCTGGAGAAATACCTGGAGGAACCAAGACATATTGAGTTTCAAATACTGGCTGATGAACATGGGAATATAATTCATCTGGGTGAACGGGATTGTTCCATTCAAAGGAGACATCAGAAGATACTGGAAGAGGCTCCTTCTCCTGTCCTGACAGATGATTTAAGAAAAATAATAGGAGAGACGGCAATAAAAGTTGCCAGAACGGTCAATTATATAAATGCAGGAACTGTGGAGTTTTTAGTGGATAGTCAAAAGAATTTCTATTTTATAGAGATGAATACCAGAATTCAGGTGGAACACCCGGTTACTGAGATGATTACCGGTATAGATTTAATTAAAGAACAGATCCGTATTGCTGCTGGAGAGGAATTGAGAGTAAAACAGAAAGATGTTAAGATAAATGGAGTAGCCCTGGAATGTCGGATTAATGCTGAAGATCCTGAAAGGAAATTCATGCCTTCTCCCGGAAAGATAGAAAATTTCATTCTGCCAGGCGGGCCTGGGGTCAGAGTCGATAGTGGGGTATATTCTGGATATCTGATACCACCATATTATGATTCTATGCTGGCCAAACTAATTGTCTGGGAGGAAGACCGGGAAAAAGCCCTTTTAAGGATGGAAAGGGCCCTGAGTGAATTTATTATTAAAGGTGTCAAGACCACTATTCCTTTTCATTTAAAAATATTAAATAATGCTTATTTCCGACGTGGTGATTATAATACTAATTTTATAAATAGAAGATTGGAGAAAGAGGATTGAATAAATAAAACATGAGAGGTGATTAAAGATGGCTGAGAATGAAAACATGGGTACAATTAAGATTGCTAATGAGGTAGTTGCAATTATTGCCAGCCTGGCAGCCAGTGAAGTAGAAGGTGTAGCCAGCATGGGCGGCGGTGTAGGCGGTAGTATTGCTGAAATGCTGGGTCAGAAAAGAGGNGTAAGGGTAGAAACNGGTGATGAAGAATGTACTGTTGACCTGTCTGTTATTGTTGAATATGGTTCCTCGATTCCAATCGTGGCAGAAAATATACAGAAGAATGTAAAAGAGGCCATAGAAAGCATGACAGGCCTGAATGCAGTTGAGATAAATATTCATGTCCAGGGTGTACATTTCCCAAGAGAAGAGAAAAAAGAACTGTTTCTGGAGGAAGAGGAAGAATTGTAGGTCAGGTTTTACTTGACCTCTTTTTTTCGCAAAGCAGGTAATAAATATAATGGGGTGATTCCTGATGAATCTATTATATCGCTTTGTTATTTTTCTGATGACTATATTGTTTATATTCGCCTCTCTTTTATTGGCCTTCTATACTTTTGGCTGGGCTAACCCGCAGATGCTGCCAGAACTTATATCCAATTTATACGGCAGGTGGGAATATGGCTTTCTTTTTATAGTGTTTTTCCTGGCCGGTGCCTGGATAATCTATCCCTTTTTTTCCCGGGAGAGGAGTATTACATCTGTAACTGTATCGGAACACGGTAATGTGGATATTACTATAGATGCCCTGGACAGCCTGGTTAAGAATATAGCTATTGAACAGGAAGGGGTAGTAGCTATAAATAACCGGATCAAGGCAGTCGATGATGGTATTTTTATCGAATTGGATACTGAAGTTTATCCCAGCATGTCTATACCGGAAATTAGCAGGAACCTGCAGGAACTGGTTAAAACCCATATTGAAGATACTACCGGTGTAAATGTAAAAGCCATTAAGGTACTGGTAAAAGAAATCAGTAAGGAAAATGAGAAAGGTGAATAAAAGATGGATGTTAATATCTGGTACCAGCTGAGAGAGATAATTTCCAATAATAAGGGAAAGGTATATGGTACTATTATCGGGTTCCTTACTGCTATTTTCATCCTGCTGATCGGTTTCTGGAAAACTTTCCTGATGTTAATATTGACATCTATCGGTTACTACATAGGCTCTCGCTGGGATCAGGAAGGTGATTTTAAAAAACTTCTGGACAGGTTGCTTCCACCACAATTTAAGGAATAGTTGTAGTTGAAAAGATTTATTGGAATAATAAATTAAGTAAAAGGAGATAAAGGAGATCAATATGGTAAAGGTAAATCGTCGTCAGGAAAGGATCTGGGCCCTGCAAATATTGTACGGCCTGGATTTAACAGATGAACTTAGAGAAGAAGCAGCACTCAGGAGGATAGATAATTTTAAAGAGGAAAACCTGCTTACTGGTTCACATTATTTTGAGGAACTGGTCCTGGGAGTAGTTAAAAACAGGGAAAGGCTTGATGAGGAGATAGATAAGAGGGCAATAAACTGGAGTGTCGAAAGGATAGCTTATGTAGAAAGGAATATCATCCGGATTGCCTTATATGAGATAGAGCAGGAGATACCGATTGCTGTAGCCATTAATGAGGCGGTGGAGATTGCCAGGGAATATGCAGATGACAGCTCGGCCCGCTTTATTAATGGTATTTTGTCAAATAATAGGGGAGAATCCAGTTAGCAGTTATTTTGCATTAAAAACAAATATTTTAAAAAAATCGTCAAAACTTAACAAAATATATTGACAGGATAACCAAATTTTACTATAATAAAGATAAAGGAGGAGATGAAATCATGAAAGCAACAGGTATTGTTAGAAAAATTGACGATTTAGGTCGAATTGTGTTGCCGAAGGAATTACGTAAAACCATGAATATCAACAAAAAAGATCCCATGGAGATCTATGTTGATGAAGACAGTGTAATCCTGAAAAAATATCAGCCCGCATGTATTTTCTGCAAGAGTGCAGAAAATACCATCGAGTATAAAAATAAGATAGTATGTCGGGATTGCCTGGAAAAAATGCAAGACCAGGTAAGTGCATAAGGACATAATGCATTTTAAGAACATAGTAAAAATCACAGTAGTATATAGGATGAAGGGAAAAAAGGCTGTCGAAAAATGACGGCCTTTTTTCCGTTTTAAAACCCCTATTCCGGGGGTTTTTTTAAGAAACTGAAGGGTTTAAATTGTTGTCCGGCTGAAGAGAAAATTGGCCCTGTCAATGTTCAACATTGTGTTGGTGAAGAGCCTGAAGGCAGTTTGAGTCAGCATTCCTTCCGGCAGGTTAAGAATCATATCCCTGTATATTTCTGCATCTCTTAATTCATGCATTATGGCCCGTTCCAGACCGACACGATAACTTACCGGTAATACAAAACGTTGTCTGATAGGCACTATTCTTTCTCCTGTTAAATCACGGTATGTTTCTTCAAGGATTTCCAGGTTGCGCCTGGTAACATCACGATTGGTTCGAAGTACCGTGCGGTTGGTTACAAAGCGATCATCTTCTCGCTGCAGTCCAATTTGTGGAGTAACCTGATCTATTAGAAAAGTGTATAATTCAAGATCTCTTTCTTCTCTACCAGCCATTATGCGTAACTCTTCCAGTAATCTTTCATAATCATCTGGACAGGGGAATCTTTCCGGGCTCAGGTCATTGACTTCACTCATCTGCACTACTCCTTTCCATATATTATTCCTGTTATATATTATGTTGACTGGCTGAATTATGTTATAAAAAAGTATTTCCTTAAGGGATATTAGAGTATTAGTCCGATTAAAAAATACCTATTTAGGTGATATAGAGACCAATCAATATAAAATATTAAGAAAATCACATGATAAAGATGATTGGAAAGTCTATAGAACCATTAATAAAACTACAGAACAGATTAGCACAAGTATAGACGATGGTGGGTATTATAAAGTGATTCCACAATTTAATTTCTTTGGAGTAGACTATCCAGGTTTAGAGAGTAATACAGTCTATGTATTTTATGAAAAACCGGTTGTTAATCAGCCACCAATAATTGAAATTAAAGAGCTCTATGAGGATTTTCACCCTGTTGCTACATTAGAAGGATTCGTAAAAGATGATGAAAAAGTAGAAGAAGTGATCATAGACTGGGGAGATGGTAATCGTGAAAAGATTATCGAAAATTTTGATTATATATATAGAGAGCATCTATATGAAACAACTGGAGACTTTAGAATAACTGTAAAAGCTATAGATAATAGAGGCGCATTCAGCATTGAAACGATAAGTGATGTTAGTATTACTAAATTAACAACCAGTACTGTAAATGCGGGTCCCGATGAGTATATAATTGTAGAGAAAAACTTAAATTTACCGTCTTCTTTAGGAGGACAGGAAGTGCAGAGTATATCTCCTACTAAAAACTATCTTTTAAGAAAAGATGCAACAGCATATTTAAGAGCCGCGTATAAAGTACCGGCATATGGTGAATACAGCGGTGATCCTTGGGAAATAATTCACTATAAAGTATTTGATTGTTGGGGAGGAGATTTGGAAGGAACAGAAAATCATGTAAGATTGGTTTTAGATAGAGATAAAAAAGTTATAGCTTACTTTAAAGATATATATTTTGAGCCACCTGCAGGGACTAATTATATTAAAATTATTAATCATTTATATCAGTCATATTCACCCTGGATGAGTGCTATTAAAGTATATCCAAAAGAAATTGTAAGGCATATTTGTGATAATATTTATTACTATAGTCCCGGTACAAGGGTATGTATTGAGTACATATTTGATGTTGATGAACTTGAATATGCCCCTTTTAATTATGAATATTTTCCCTTTAATCCTGATGATGATGATGAAGCATGGCTGCTTGAAAATCTTAATATAATAATTCGCGGTGAATCTGGAGCCAGGTATACTGGATCAGATGGAATTGTTGATGCAGTATTTTTGTGGGAAGAAGGTAAAATATATCTATATGTAACATTAGTTGAAAATATGATCGTAGAAAAAAAATAAGTTTAAAGGATATA
>JGI24708J26588_10001274_pt1 | contig 19917 bp, 21 predicted proteins | sample BioPla1DNA2_FD_26588 | JGI IMG/M metagenome (IMG submission 26588) | reverse complement strand
AGTTCCATATTTTATCAAATATCATTTGCGATCGCTCCTTTAAAGAGTATTATAACTTACCTAATAATTTCGACGCAAATGTGATTATTCCTGCTAGGAAAATATTATTAAAAAAAGCCATGTATTAGTATACATGGCTGAAATTAACCCTATATTATTTTACCGTTATGTTTTTGGCATCTGCCAATATTTCATTTAATTCCTCCATGGTGATTTCCACTTCCCTTTCCTGCATCAGGGTTTTGATATTTTCATCATATTTTTCCGTATAATTATAAAATAAATCTTCCACCTTTTTCATCCAATTCATTTTATTCACCTCAGGTGCTTTTTCTATTAGTTTTTGATGGAAGACTGATTTTATTCCTCTTATTATAAAAATAATAGTTTACAGATAAATATTGCGGCAAAAAATCCTGCAATATCGGACAGGAGCCCGACGATTAGGGAATGCCTGTATTTTTTGATTCCTGCAGCACCGAAATAGACTGCCAGGACATAAAAGGTAGTCTCAGTAGAACCCTGTATGGATGAGGCAACTTTACCTATGTAAGAGTCCGGGCCGTATTCCTCCATCAGATAGGCAGTATAGGACAGGGAAGCGCTGCCGGACAAGGGCCGTAAAAAAAACAGGGGAACGACTTCTTCAGGGATTTTCAGGAACCCTGTGAGGGGTCTTAGTCCCCTGATGATATAGTCCATAGCACCTGATGCCTGGATGATGTTTATAGCAATTAACATGGCCAGAATAAAAGGAAAGATATTTAATGTAGTCTTAATCCCCTCCCGGGCCCCTTCTGTAAAGGTCTCATAAATATTAATTTTTTTATAAAAACCATAGGAAATGATTAAAAAAATAATTAAAGGAATGCTCCAGGAGGAAATTATAGAAATAAAGGCAGGCAAGCTACCACTCCTCAATGGTTATTATCAGAGAATATCCTGAAAAATTTATCAAACAAGAGGGCACTTATAGTAGAAACCAGGGTGGCAAAAATAGTGGTTATAAGGATAACTGCCGGTTCTTCTGAACCGCTGGCTGCCCTCAGACTGATCAGGGTTGCCGGTATCAGGGTCAGTCCAGCTGTATTTATAGCCAGGAGGGTACACATGGCAAAACTGGCCTTACAGGAATAATTATTTAATCTTTGTAGTTCCTGCATGGCCTTTATTCCCAACGGTGTCGCAGAATTACCCAGTCCCAAAATATTAGCAGTCAAGTTCATTACAATTGCTCCTGAGGCAGGATCATCTACCGGTACATCAGGGAAAATATATTTCAAGATTGGCCTGAGTAGTTTTCCAATCAGTTCTGTTAACTTTGATTTTTCAGCAATATTCATTATTCCCAGCCAGAAGGCCATGGGTCCCAGCAGGCCAATACTCAAATTGACACTATCGGAGATTGCTTTGAAGATGGCCGTTGAGATATGTGCCATATTACCAGTGCAGGCAGCAATGATTAGGCCAGCTATAATGATTATAAACCATAAAATGTTAATCATTATATATTCCTCCCGACAGGTCTCACACATGCATGCTTGAAATTATCCAACCTATCTCCATACTCTCTGCAAAAAGTCAAGCCAGTTTCTTAAAAAGATCTTCTCTACTTCTTCCTTGCTGTAATCATTATTCCTTAATTCCTTTTTTAGATTTTTCAGCTTACTCAGATCTTCCAGCCCTGCAGGGGTAGTTTGAATACCATCATAATCAGTACCCAGGACCACCCTTTCAATACCAGCCACTTCCCTTATATAATCTATATGCCTGATGACATCAGAAATATCCGCACTTTTATTATTTACCAGAAATTCTGGAGCAAAATTTATCCCTATCAAGCCTCCTGTATTGGCTATAGCCTTAATCTGCTCATCATCCAGGTTACGCTTGTTCTTGCACAGGCTCATGGCATTGGAATGGGAAGCCAGGAAGGGCTTTCTGGTTATCTTGACTATATCCCAGAACCCGGCAGGTGCTATATGAGAAACATCCAGGATTATCCCTAAATCCTCCATCTCCCTGATGATTTTTTTACCCAGAAGGGTTAATCCCCCTTTGGTTTCCAGTTCTCCTATACCGTCAGCAAGTTGGTTCCTCTGGTTCCAGGTCAGGGAAATCATTCTAACTCCCAGCCTATAGAATATTCTTAAAGCACTTTCATCAAATATCCATTCAAAGCACTATCAACCCTTCACCGCCTTCAAGGGCCAGCAGGGCACCGGTTTTATTACTTTCCAGAACCCTTTCTATATCTATTAGATCTTTGATGAGTTCTAATTCCTCGCTGTTTTCAACAAGATTAAGAAATCTGTCAATTAACTGAACAGACCGCTGCAAGGCAAAAAAGGGCTTATACCTGCTTTCAACAAAAACTGCAAAAACAGCCACTTTGATACCGGCCTCTTTCATTTTTACTATATCAACATGAAAGTCTGGATTACGGGTGAAAAAATTATAATCTACACTCTGGTCATAATTCATTAATGTATCGATATGGCCGATAATGGCAGACATTTTATCACCTCCAAAAAAAATAATGGCCTTGCGGCCATTTAAAACTTTTTTAATATTTGAAATATAATATTTTTATGAAAATAAGAATAAAAAGATGGATGAGCTTAGCGAGGTTCTACAATTAATTTAATTGCTGTCCTTTCCTCGCCATCGATCTCAATGTCTGTGAAAGCCGGTATGCAGATTAAGTCAATTCCACTGGGTGCTACAAAACCTCTGGCTATTGCTACTGCTTTTATACCCTGGTTTAGTGCCCCAGCCCCAATAGCCTGCAATTCAGCACTTCCTCTTTCCCTTAATACCCCTGCTAATGCACCTGCTACTTTATTGGGACTTGATTTTGCTGATACTTTTAATACTTCCATGTTAGTCAAATACCTCCTTGTGTATAATAGATATATTCTATTCTTATATATTATATTAGTCATGTGCAAAAAAATTCCTGCATATTAAGTAAAAAAATTCAAAAATTATTTTTAAATATCCTGATACTATTTATGTTTTTACTGAGTCCATTTTTTTCGTCTATTTCTATTATCGCACCCTCCAGCTTATATTTTCCTTCTTTTTTAATTTTATATCTCTCCGGTATTTGTGTTCTGAACCTGTTTATGACACTTTCAACTTCCATACCCAATATTGAATCACAGGCTCCACACATGCCCAAATCAGTCATATAAGCAGTACCACCAGGTAAAACCCTGTCATCAGAGGTCTGAACATGAGTATGGGTCCCGACAAGAGCAGCAACTTTGCCATCTACATAATGGGCAAAGGCCAATTTTTCTGCTGTCGCCTCAGCATGAAAATCTATGATTATTATATCAGCTATATCCTTTATTTCCGCTATGTATTGATCAAAAATATCAAAGGGAGAATTATTGTCATTCATAAAAACCTGTCCTATAAAATTTATTACAGCAATATTAAGAGTTTTCCATTGAATAATGGTCCATCCCCTGCCAGGGGCCTGAAGATTAAAATTCAATGGCCTGACAATCCTCTCTTCTTCCCCGATAAACTCCAGTATAGATCTATTATCCCAGGTGTGATTGCCCATAGTAAGGGCGGCTATCCCATAGGAAAACAATTCATCAGCAACCTTTTTAGTTAAACCAAAGCCACCTGCTGCATTTTCTCCGTTAGCCAGGACAAGATCAATGTTGTTCTCAACAACAATTTGTGGTAACAAGTCTCCCACAGCCTGGCGCCCTGGCCTGCCTACGATATCTCCGAGAAACAGGATTTTCACAGAAATCTTCCTTTCTTTTTTCACTATTATATATTCAAAAAGGGCTCCTTTCAGGAGCCCGGATATTCTAATTTATTTAGCATATTCAACGGATCTGGTTTCTCTGATGACTACTACCTTTATCTGGCCTGGATAGTCGAGATTGTTTTCAATATCTTTGGAAAGATCTCTGGCCATTTTAGTGGCAGTAATATCATCAACCTGCTCAGATTCCACTATAACCCTTAATTCTCTACCAGCCTGGATAGCATAGGCGTTTTCTACACCCTTATAGCTATTCGCTATTTTTTCCAATTCTTCCAGTCTCTTAATATAAGACTCCAGCGTTTCCCTTCTTGCTCCAGGTCTGGCGGCGGAAATTGCATCAGCAGCTGAGACCAATACTGCTTCTATAGAGTTAAATTCAATATCTCCATGGTGTGCTTCAATACAATGAATAACTTTTTCCGATTCACCGTATTTACGGGCAAGGTCAACACCTATTTTTATATGTGGTCCTTCAACCTCATGATCTACAGCTTTTCCTATATCATGAAGTAAGCCACCCCTTTTTGCAAGGGTTACATCAGCTCCCAGTTCGGCAGCCATAATTCCTGCCAGATAGGATACTTCCAGAGAGTGTTGCAGTACATTTTGCCCATAACTTGTTCTGAAATGTAGCCTGCCCAGAAGTTTTATTATTTCGGGATGCAATCCATGTACTCCAGCATCAAATGTTGCCTGTTCACCGATCTCCTTGATATGTGCCTCCAGCTCTTTCCTCGCTTTTTCAACCATCTCTTCTATACGGGCTGGATGAATCCTTCCATCGGCGATTAATTTTTCCAGAGCAATCCTGGCTACTTCCCTTCTAATAGGATCAAAGCCAGAAATCACTACTGCTTCAGGAGTATCGTCAATTATCAGGTCTATACCGGTTAAGTTCTCCAGTGTTCTGATATTCCGTCCTTCCCGTCCGATGATTCTGCCTTTCATCTCATCGTTTGGCAGGCTCACAACAGAAATAGTTGTTTCAGCAACATGATCTGCTGCACATCTCTGAATTGCCAGTGAAATAATCTCCCTTGCCTTTTTCTCGGCTTCATCTTTCACCTTAAGTTCTTTTTCTTTGATCAGTTTTGCAAATTCATATTCCAGTTCCTCTTCAACCCTCCTGAAGAGAAACTCTTTTGCTTCATTTTCTGTAAATTTAGAAATTTGTTCTAAAGTTTTAATTTCCTTTTCCTTTAAAGCAACTATTTCTTTTTCAAGGTTGTTTAAATGATTTTCTTTATCCCTAATACTCTGTTCTTTTCTCTCTATAACCTCTGATCTTCTATCCAGAGATTCTTCTTTATGCATTAAACGATTTTCCAGCCTCTGTAATTCGCTGCGTCTTCTTTGGTTTTCTCTGTCTATTTCTTCCTTTATTTTATGAGCTGTCTCTTTAGCTTCGAGGATTAATTCTCTCTGTTTAGATTCAGCTTCACGAGTAGCATCTTCAAGGATTTTTTTGGCTTCTTCTTCAGCAGTCTGTATCTTGGCTTCAGCGATATATTTTCTAATAAGATAACCTATAAGGATACCTATAGGGATAGAGATCAAAACATAAAATACACCTCCACTAATCCTATTCACCCCCTATCTTTAATTGTAACTATATATAGAACTTATCTTGAAATCGGGAAAACGCCTGATATTATTTTATCTCTTTTCATATCAACTGTCAAGAAATCAGGCCCATATAAAGAAAAAGATGTGTTATTTTGTTAACACATCTTTTTCCTCAAGGGAAATAATGACTTTGTTAATCATATCTACAGAAAACCCCTTATTATAAAGATACCTTTTTAATTTATTCTGATCTAGTATACGCTTATTTATATTTAGCCATTTACGGGCAAGGGAAATACCAATTTCCAGCTCTTTTTCCGGATCCAGTAAATCCTGCAGGACTTTATTAATAATCTTTTCCTCAATTCCCTTTGCATAAAGCTCCTTTATCAATAGATGCCTGCCCCTGGGCCGGTGTTTTAAACGAAATTTAACCCAACTATAGGCAAAGTCCTCGTCATTTACATATCCAGCCTCCTGCAGGTATTCAATGGCTTCATCAATTTTTTCTGAACCATATCCTTTTTGCAGGAGTCTTTCCCTTAACTCCAGGGAACTACGTTCCCTATATGATAATAGATTAAAAATCTGATCCTTTATCTCCTGTAATTCTTTATCCACTATTCCTCGTCACCGGTTGCAATTTCTTCTTCTATCAGGCCCAATCCCTCTCTGATCTTCCGGTCTATCTCCTCCATAATATCAGGGTTTTCCTCAAGGAATTTTTTAGCATTCTCCCGGCCCTGGCCTAATCTATCATCACCATAGGAATACCAGGAACCTGCTTTGTCAATAATCCCCATCTCTACACCCATGTCCAGGATACAGCCTGAAGCTGAAATACCTGTTCCATACATGATATCAAAATTAGCCTGTTTAAAGGGTGGGGCAACCTTATTTTTTACAACCTTTACAATGGTGGTGGCACCTATAGACTCATCACCATCTTTAATGGTCTGGGTACGCCTGATCTCCATCCTGACGGAGGCGTAGAATTTTAAGGCCCGTCCACCAGGTGTAGTCTCAGGGTTGCCAAAGATAACACCAACCTTTTCCCTGATCTGGTTGATAAAAATACAGGTTGTCTTTGTCTTGCTGATTGCACCTGATAATTTTCTCATNGCCTGGGACATTAAACGGGCCTGTAAGCCTACATGGGTATCCCCCATCTCTCCATCTATTTCAGCTTTAGGCACCAGTGCTGCTACAGAGTCAATTACTATTACATCAATGGCATTACTCCTGACCAGGGCTTCTGCAATCTCCAGGGCTTCTTCACCATTATTGGGCTGTGAAATAAGTAAACTGTCAATATCCACACCCAGATTTTCGGAATAACGGGGATCAAGAGCATGTTCAGCATCGATAAAGGCTGCAACCCCTCCCCTTTTCTGGGCCTCAGCAATTATATGTAATGCCAGTGTTGTCTTACCTGAGGATTCTGGACCATAAATCTCTATAATCCGGCCCCTTGGTACACCCCCTACCCCCAAAGCAACATCAAGGGTCAATGCACCTGTAGGAATTGTCTCAATGTTTAAAGCAGTAGCATCTCCTAATTTCATGATAGAGCCCTGCCCGAACTGTTTCTCAATCCGCTTGACTGCCATTTCCAGGGCCTGTTCCTTTTCGTTTCTGGACAATGATATTCACCTCTCCCAATTTTTATCTATCCTAATTATAGAACATTTGTTCTAAAAAAGCAAGGGCCTATTCACTCTTTTCCATTAATTTGACACTAAAAAGCTCATTATATAAAGGCCCCTTCCGCATCAGAATACTTTCCATCAGGCTGATTTTGTTAACTTTCATTTCAAGATCAGAGAAATCAAGCTGCCGGTATTCTTTTAATATAGAGGCTACCTTTCTTCTATCTGTTTTATCCTTAACCCTTCCAATAGTTAGATGGGGCGTGTATGAACCGGCATCTCCAGAAAAATGTTTTTCCAGTTCCCGGTATAGTTCCTGCAAAATATTATTACTATCACCAATGCCCACAAAGAGAACTCTGGGATTTTCTATAGCAGGAAAAGCAGCAATCCGGGAAAAACTGATGGATTGCTGCTTCTTGTTGTTTGCTGCTGAGAGGATTATCTCTTTTATCCTGCCGAGATCCTTCTCCTCTAATTCACCTAAAAATTTTAATGTAATATGCCAGTTTTCCTCTCTTACCCATCTTATATCCCTTTCAAGCTCAATTTTTAGTGCAGTTATTCTATTGCAGATTTCTTCCTTAATACTGGCAGGCAGATTGACAGATATAAAAAGGCGCAAGGCTTACTCCTCCTGTAATCTATTTAGCAGCAGTCTGGCTTCATTATTGCTGCTATCCAGATGCAGGGTTTTACGCAATTCCTCTATGGCGGCTTCCCTCATACCCATCTGTATATAGGCCAGGGCCAGTCTGAAATGAGCATCTGGATATTCAGGATTGTATTCCAGTGCCTTCAGGTATTGGGCCATAGCCTTATAGGTCTCTTCATTTTTCAGATATAGATCACCCAGGGATAAATAGGCCCTTACATAGCTTCTGTTATAGCTGATGGCCTGTTCATAATAATTTATGGCCAAATCGTGATTTTGCTCTATTTTGTTATAAATTTCTCCCANATAATAATAAGCCTGATATATATTGGGGTTATCTCTTATTACCCTCCGGAATTCCTCTATTGCCTGTTCATAGTCCTGGTTACGATAATAGGCCAGGGCCAGANTTGTTCTCATGGCAATCATGGAATTATCCAGACTCAATCCTTTACTTAAGGCATTAATAGCCTTTGAGTACTCCCCCTTCTCCAGATAAATGTCACCCAGATTTATATATATTGATATATTATCCGGATTTTTCTCCAGGGCTTTTGTATAGAGATCCAGGGCTGCATCCAGCTTTCCACCCTCTTTATAGATTGTGGCCAGGTTTATATAATCAGATACAACATGGCCTTTATTGATGGCAATCTCATATTCTTCAGCTGCCAGTTCCAGGTTACCCAGCCCCTGATAGGCCATGGCCAGATCACTATGTAATCCGGCTGATTCAATACCCAGGCTTCTGGCTTTTTCCAGTTCTTTTCTGGCTTCATTATAGAAGGGGCTGTCATAGGTCTGATCCTTATTCAGATACAATTCACCTAACTTCCAGTGTATCATACCAAAGCTATATCCTTTTTCAGCCAGCAAAGAAATATTATTTTTAGCCTTGACTATATCTTTCAGTTCAAGATAAGATAAGGTTTCAAAATATAGGGCATCAATATTATTTTCATCCTCTTTTAAGAGTTCCTGGAATTTCTCAACAGCCTCTCTATAGAGCCTGTTGTAATAAGCATTTATGCCCTGTAAAAGCAAATTGTCTTCTGCCAGGACAACTAAAGAAGATAGGATAAAAAGGACCAATAAAACAAGTAATGATTTAAAATATTTTTTTCTCACAAAACCTGCCTCCTTTTGTAAATTTATACAATGATTTAACAATACACGGAAGGAAATTGAAAGATAGTTATATTATTCTCTGGAATCTATATAAAATCCTCTTTTCCTGAAATGTATTTATATGTAAAATACAGGGCATAATCAGTGGTCTGCCATTTGTTTTCCTTCCGGTCCCCCTTTAAATTCAGTCTATAAACCTCTACATCTTCATTAGAGGCCAGAGCAACATAAACCAGGCCTACAGGCTTTTCTTTACTGCCTCCGTCCGGTCCGGCAATACCGGTTACGGCCAGGCCCAAATCTGTATCCATTAACCTTTTAATATTTATAGCCATCTCTCTGGCTGTTTCTTCACTTACTGCACCATGTTCAGCTATAGTATCTTCCTTTACCTGCAGTTCTTTTATCTTTACTTCGTTACTATAGGCAATTATACCGCCCATAAAATAAGCAGAACTGCCGGGTACATCTGTAATCCTGCTGCCCAGGAGCCCGCCTGTACAGGACTCTGCTACCGAAATAGTTAGACTCCTTCTGGCCAGTTCTTCACCCAAGATCAATTCTAAATGCTCTTTTAAAATCTCCTTCATGTCCCCACTCATTTCTATTTCTTTAATATAAATCTTATTATATTATAACATATTTATAAGATGTTTTTAATTTTCTCAGGATAATAATGAATTTCTATTTCTGAAAAATAAAAAAGCCTGTTAATTTTTTAACAGGCTTTTCAGGCTACCTTTGCTTCCTTCAAAAGCTCCCTTAATTTTTCACCGGTAAAGGTCTCCCGGCTGAGCAGTTCTTCTGTTACTTTTACTATCAATTCTTTATGCCTTACAATGATAAACCTAACCTCTTCTTCAACATCTCTTAATATACTGGACATTTCTTCATAAAATATCTTTTCCGGAATTGTCTCACTATCTACAACTCCTAGTTTACTCATACCGGATTCTATTATGACTTTGACCAGCTTGATTGCCTGTTTAAAGTCATTGTTAGCACCTGTACTCTTGCTGGAAAGCAATACCTCTTCTGCAATGGAGCCGGCAATAGCAATACTGATCTGTTTTTCCAGATATTCTTTAGTCTGCAGATAGAGATCGTCAAGGGGATTATGTCTTACATAACCCAGTGCCTTCCCCCGGGAACTGATGCTGATAACAGAAACAGAACCGGGATTCATTAATTCGCCAATCAAGGCATGGCCTGTTTCATGAATAGCAACCCTCTTTAATTCTTCCTCATTGGGTTTTCTCTCCAATTTCTCCCCCATGATTACTTTATCTATTGCTTCCATAAAGTGTTTCTGATAAATATAGGGACTCTTTTCCCTTAATGCCAGTATAGCCGCCTCATTGGCCAGGTTTTCCAGGTGGGCACCGGAAAAACTGAAGGCTTCTCTGGCTATTACTTCAAGATCCACATCCGGAGCCAGGGGTTTATTGGCAGTATGGATCAGCAGGATGCTTAATCTGCCAGCCTTATCAGGCAAGTCTACATTTACAATCCGGTCAAAACGGCCGGGCCTTAATAAGGCTGGATCCAGTACATCTATCCTGTTTGTAGCAGCCATAAGCAATATCTGAACATCATCATCTATAGACAGGCCGTCCATTTCCACCAGTAACTGATTTAAGGTTTGGTCATATTCCATATGGCTACTAACCTGTCCCCTGGTACTGCCGAGAACATCAATCTCATCTATAAAAATGATTGCACTTCTTTTATTATTCTTTCTGGCGCTATTCCGGGCATTTTTAAATAGATTTCTTACCCTCTTTGCCCCAAGCCCGGCATACATCTCAATAAACTCACTACCTGAGGCGGAGACAAAAATAGAATCTGTATAATGAGCAGCCGCCTTTGCCAGAAGGGTCTTACCAGTTCCGGGAGGCCCGCTCAATAAAATACCCTTGATGGCCCTTATTCCCATTTTTTTAATACCTGGAAGATCTTTCAAAAATTCCAGGGCTTCTATAAGTTCTTTTTTGGCAGTTTCCTGTCCTCCAATCTCTTTAAAATCGATTAAAGGTATCTTCTCCATATCATTTTTAGGATCAATCCTATCTACTCCTCCAGTATTCAGCTGCCAGACAAAATAGGTCAGAAAGCCAAGGAATAGAAAGGGAAATATATTAAAACCCTGGGTAAACAATATTATAAATGTCCCCAGAAGAATCCCTAAGGCCAGTTCTTTTAGCATGTTCATCCTCCTTCCTTTATTCCTTTGTTTTTATAGGCTATCCTGCAATAAAATGAATCATTATCTTTATCTAATTGTAGATAGACAGCCTTCTCATCAACCCAGACCCTGTAGCTGGCTAAATCCTCTGTGCTGAGGATATCATCGATATTCTTTTTCATCTCCAGAAATCGGCCTGTGTTGATACCTTCATAAAGGGCAAAATGAAGCTGATAATAACTTTCGCTCAGCTCACTGCCGGTATCATTAACAATTATGATATCCGCTTTCCTATTACTAGTTACATCTTCAATTTTCCCTTCTATTTTTTGATAAAGCTCATAGAAATCAATGCCAGGCATAAAGCTTACCAGCAGGGCTTTACCCTTATTATTTTCAATTATCTCTATTTCTCTAATTCCTTCCAGAGAGGCCAGTTGTTCCTTTAAGGGTTTTTCAATCCGGTATACATCCAGTAGATATCGGGCAGCAAAAAAGAGGCCCACTATTAGCAGGGTAACAATTATTACTATATAAAGTTTTATACCCCTAAACTCCATCCTTAACTCTCCTTTCTATAAGGCTTGTCAATAGATTATAACATTAGCCATGATAAAATGACAAATGCAATCTCTGGAAGAAAAAAAAGAGGATGACTTTAATCATCATCCTCTTTAAAAAAGTCAAGTTCAGTTTTCTTAAAATAATCCACCCCTGAAATTATGGTCACCAGTACTGCAAGCCATAATAGTATATCTTTTAAATATAAGGGTAATGATATAATATCCGGTTCCAGGATTACAGCTACAATGGCAAAGATCTGCAGATTGGTCTTCCATTTTCCCCATTTACTTGCTGCTATGACTGTACCTTCACTGGCCGCTACTACCCGTAAACCAGTTACAGCAAATTCCCGCCCAATTATTATTATGGCAACCCAGGGTGAAATCTCCTGCATGGCTGCAAGAGATATAAGGGCAGAAGAAACCAGTAATTTATCAGCAAGGGGATCAGCTATTTTGCCAAACCTGGTTATCACCTTGTTTTTTCTGGCTACATATCCATCCAGACAATCTGTAATTGCTGCTATGATAAAAATAATTAAAGCGATTATCTTATATATTAATCTATGTTCACTTCCTACCAGGAGGAAAAACATAAAGAGAGGGACAAGAAATATCCGCAGCAAGGTTATTTTATTTGCCAGATTCAGTTTCACTTTTCTCATTTATTGTCTCTCCTATTAAATCATATTCATAGGCTTCTATAATCTTACAGGATACAATGTCGCCTTTATTAAGGTTCCCTGGTTCAGGTATATAGACAATATTATCTACTTCCGGGGCATCATATCTTGTACGTCCGATTGCGTATTCATCATTCAATTCATCGATTATAACCTCCAGAATATTGCCTATGTATTTCTGATTATTACTATAGGCAATCTCCTGTTGAATCTCCATCAGCCTGTGATATCTTTCTTCTGTAATTTCTCCGGGAACCTGTGGTTCTAATTCAGCTGCTGCTGTACCTTCTTCCCGGGAATATTTAAAAACACCCAGCCGGTCAAATTTAATTTCCTTTATAAAGTCCAGCAGGTCTGAAAAATCATCCTCTTCTTCTCCGGGAAAGCCTACAATCAGTGATGTCCTNAGGACAACATCTGGTACCCTCTCTCTTATCCTCTGGATTAAATCCAGCAGTTCTTCCCTGCTGCTGCGCCGGTTCATCAGTTTTCTGATTTTGTTGGAGGAATGTTGTATTGGTATATCAAGGTAACGACAGATACGTTCATCCTCTATCATCAAATCCAGTATTTCAAGTGGCAGGGTTTCGGGATAAGAATACAGAAGACGTAACCACTGGATATCTTCATTTTTCAAGATTGTCTTTATTAATTCAGGCAAACTCCTTTTTCCATAAATATCCTCACCATAGCGGGTCAAATCCTGGGCGATAAGGATAATCTCCTTTACCCCCTGCTCTGTCAACCAGTCTACCTCTTTTTTGATATCTTCAATACTCCTGCTGTAAAAGGGACCCCTGATTTTGGGAATAATACAATAACTGCAGTGATTACTGCATCCTTCAGCAATCTTTACATAGGCAAAATGTGAATCACTTAAAATCCTGGGCAGATTTGTCCTGTAATCATAGGCCGGTGTGCCTACTGCACTACTCCTATTTCCTGCCAGAACGGTTTTTATAGCTTCATTTATATCTCCAAAGGTCCCGGTTCCTAAAATCACGTCAACTTCAGGGATTTCCTCTAAGATGATATCCTTATAACGCTGAGTCAGGCAACCGGTTACTATAATTCCCTTTAGCCGGCCCTTATTTTTTAGTTGGGCCAGTTCCAGTATTGTTTCAATGGATTCTTCCTTGGCATCCTGTATAAAGCCACAGGTATTTACAATGACTACATCTGCCTCGGCAGCCTCTTGCACTAATTTAAAATCATTATTATTGCTAATCAAACCAAGCATCAATTCACTGTCTACCTGGTTTTTTGCACATCCCNATGTAAGAAGGGCAACTTTAGTCATAAGTTGATTTACTCCTTTTTTAAAGCTTATAAAATTTATAGCTTATAAAAATAAAAGCTGAGGTGATACCCCAGCATAAAGTTATGGTCGGGCTATCGAGATTTGAACTCGAGACCTCTACACCCCCAGTGTAGCGCGCTACCAAGCTGCGCCATAGCCCGTCAGACAATTTATATTATATATAGTTCCTATCCTTTTGTCAAGTCTAACGTATAAAATCTTTTTGTTTTAATAAATCAACGGTTTTTTCCACATCATCTGTGACCAGGAAGACTTCCTGTACTGCTGAACTATTCTTGCCAAGCAATTTTATGCCACTCCCGGTATCATATTGTAACGATAGATAGGCAGGTACCCCGCTGCCCTTTCTTCTGTTTATCCTACCGGGTATAATGCTTTTTACATAAGGTATTTTTGCAATATCCTCCAGTAAAGGTAATATATCTTCGATAATGGTATGTTCCTGTTTTATCTTATTCTCCCTATATTTTGCCAAGGTAAATCACTTCCATTCTTAGAAATTATAACATTTACTATGGTTTTTAGCAAGTAGAGGGTCCCAAATATCTGGACCCTCTTATTTATAAAAGTCAAATAAAACTGTTCTCTTACTTAAGCTTTACCAGATGGTAAGTTTTCTTTCCTCTTCTGAAGAGGAGTTTGTTTTCTTCATCAAAATGTTCCAGTGTTATATCCAGTTCCGCATCTTCCAGCACTTCGTTGTTCAGGTAGATACCGCCCTGTTTTATCAGTCTCCTGGCCTCACTATTTGAGGAAACCAGCCCTATATCCTTTAAGAGGCGGACTACAAAATATCCTTCAGTAAATTGGCCTTCTTCCAGCTCGGTTGTGGGTATAGAACCGGCCAATCCACCTTCTGCACTGAATAAGGACCTGGCTGCCTTTTCGGCCTTTTTCGCCTCTTCTTCCCCATGGATCATTTTTGTAACTTCATAGGCCAGGACTTCCTTGGCCTTATTGATTTCGGCATCCTGCAGGCTCCCCAGCCTTCTTACTTCTTCCATGGGCAGGTCGGTCAAGAGGGCCAGGCATTTTTCTACATCACTATCATCAACATTTCTCCAGTATTGATAGAAATCATAGGGTGTTGTTTTATCAGGATCCAGGAATAAAGCGCCCTTTTCTGTCTTACCCATTTTCTTGCCCTCACTGGTGGTCAAAAGATTAAAGGTCAGTACATTTGCGGTAGCCCTTTCCTTCTTCCTGATTAAATCGATTCCGCCCAGCATGTTTGACCACTGATCATCACCGCCTACCTGAAGGACACAATCATAATTCCTGAACAATTGCAGGAAATCGTAGGACTGGAGAACCATATAGTTGAATTCCAGCAATGTCAGGCCTTTTTCCATTCTTGATTTATAACATTCAGCAGATAACATCCTGTTGACGGAAAAATGGACAGCAATTTCCCGCAGGAAGGGTAGGTATTTTAAATCCCTCAGCCAATCAGCATTATTCACCATAATGGCCTTACCATCAGAAAAATCTAAAAATCTGGAAATCTGGTTTTTTATAGCCTCTGCATTTCTATCCAGCTCTTCAACAGTCAGCATCTTCCTCATTTCATCTTTACCTGAGGGATCACCGATTGAGGCAGTTCCGCCACCTACTAAAGTGATTATACGATGTCCTGCCCTCTGCATATGCCGGAGGGCCATTAAGGTCACAAAGTGTCCTATGTGCAAACTATCTGCTGTCGGATCATAACCGCAGTATAGGGTAATCTTTTTATTATTCAGCAACTCCCTTACTTCTTCTTCATTACTGGATTGGGCAATAAANCCCCTTTCCTTTAGATAGTCAAATACATTTTCCATAGAAACACCTCCAAATAATAAAAAATCTCAAAAATCTTGAAAATAAAAAAGACCTACAGCCCAATAAGGACGAGCAGGTCTCTCGTGGTACCACCTTATCTTTACACCATATTAAAAAACATGATGCCTCTTGTCAATATATCGGTTGAATCCGCAATGTTTTCACATTGAAACTCCAGACTGTAATTCGCTCCATTCTCCTGCAAAGGATTGGAGCTACTGCGGTCCTTCATTGTTTACATAGATATTAATTTTTATAATATATTAATATAAAAAGCCCAAATTGTCAAGAAAAAAAGCAGGAAAAAGGGCTTCTAAAGTCAAAATAATTATGTAGATTTCAATTAAATAAAAAAGGATGTGATATTAGTGATTCTGGGTATAGATATTGGGGGAACTACAACGGACCTGGCCGGATTTGACGGCGATGCCCTGGTGGATGTTATCAGCGTAAAGGCCAGTGACCCATTGGCTTCCGCTTCCGGTGCCCTGGGTAAGTTTATCAATAAACACAACATACCCTTAAGTAAAATCAAAAAAATTGCTATAACCGGTGTCGGTTCAAGCTTCATAGATATGAATCTCTTTGGGATTGAAACTGTCAAGATAAATGAATTTACTTCCATTGGTTTAGGTGGTACCTATCTGGTACAGGCAGATGAAGCCATAGTAGTCAGCATGGGTACAGGTACAGCCTTTGTAAGGGTAGCTAACGGAAAAGTAAAACATCTGGGAGGGACAGGTGTTGGAGGAGGAACCCTGATGGGTTTAAGTAAAGAGCTACTCCATACTCTGGATTTTAAAAAGGTACTGGAAATGTCGGAAAAGGGTGATCTGGGAAAAGTAGATTTGCAATTAGGGGATATCTCCCAGGAAGAGATAGGAACCTTGCAGAAATGGATAACGGTTTCTAATTTCGGTAAGAGCAGTGATGATGCTGCTAAGGAAGATCTGGCTGCCGGGATATTTAATATGGTTTTCCAGACCATAGGTATGCTCTCTATCTTTGCTGCCCGGATGGAGGGTGATAAAAATATTATCTTTACGGGCCAGCTGGCCAATATCCCTTATGGTCAAAGGGTATTAAACAGCCTGATTGAAGCAAAGCTTTTTGATGGGAATTTTAAGTTTCCTGAATATGCGGAGTTTTCCACTGCCATCGGTGCAGCTATCTGTCTGATGAAAAATAATCTGTAATAAAAAAAAATGGCAGGGGTGGCAGGACTTGAACCCGCAGCCAACGGATTTGGAGTCCGCTACTCTACCACTTGAGCTACACCCCTGCAATACAGGCTTATTATATAATGAAATCTCAAGATTGTCAAATAATCTTCAGATTTTGTTCCTATAGACCGGTACTTCTGCAATCCATCCCTTTATCTTCCCGTATCTGATCAGCTTATCGATAAAGTAGATTTCACTAAACAGGAGATCCTTGAAATAATCCATCAGTTTTTCATTGATTACCAGTTCCATTAGAGCAAATCCATGGGTAGTACTGGCATTCATCATTGTATCCAGAATCATATTAAAAATAAACTTGTCATCAAAATTCTCTTTAGTCTCTGGAGTAGGTATAGTTTTCGGATGTTTACCGGGCAGGCTTACACCATAATTGATTAATAGATTTTCCAGTTCCCTGGACTGTTTTTCCAGGATTTTTACTCCTGTAGACAAAATCAGGTTAAACTCCGGATCATTCACATAGCTGTTATAAATCTTGGTCATCTGGATGTGCAGATACCTGTAATATAAATGATTCCAGAGCTCCCATATTTCATTGGCTGCCACTATCTCTTTCCCCCTGGCATCTGGATAAAGGGGAGGGTTTTCTATCCAGCCTTTGACCTTCATATATCTCACAAAATTAAAAAATTTTGCTACCTCTTCTTTGGTCAAGCTTATTAATATTTCCCGTAGATTATCATTATAGATTATCTCATTAATTATCTTCATGCATTTACTCATCAATAATTTCATCAGGTTGTGGATTAACCTGGCAATCTGTTTATCACTGGCTATCTCAGGAATACCGGCAGCAGGCACGTCCGTTTTACTGGGTTCCGGACTTTTAATGGAAAATTTGCTTAATTCTTTTTCCAGTAGCTTTACCTGTTCACTATAAGAATCTTCTAATCTTTTTATGATATACTTGAAATCCTTGTCATGTACAAATGCAGATAAGAATTGCAGATTATTGATCATCAAATATCTGGATTGGGTTTTGGCCCAGATCCTGTGTACTTCCTGTACACCTAATTGGGATTGTATCAGATGGGTTTTTGTTTTCATACAATTCCTCCAAAATAATCTTTAGGAATAGTATATATCATTTTACAAAAAATATTAGCAAAAAAAGAACCATCCCTTGAGAAGGAATGGTTCTTTTCATATTTTCTGGAGCTAACGACCGGACTTGAACCGGTAACCTGCTGATTACAAGTCAGCTGCTCTGCCAATTGAGCTACGTTAGCAAGATTTGGCAGGGGTGGCAGGACTTGAACCCGCAGCCAACGGATTTGGAGTCCGCTACTCTACCACTTGAGCTACACCCCTATTGACTTAACGCAAGTTAAATTATACAAAATACTTTAACTTTGGTCAAGTTATTAATCTTTAAATATTGCCTGTTTTTAAAAAATAAGTGCCTTTTTCCTCACTTTCGCCTGTATTTCTTTAAAATACTTCTTTTTTAAATCCATTTGACTAATATGTTTTTTTGTATTATAATTATTAGTGTTCATTAGACATGGGCCCATAGCTCAGTTGGTCAGAGCAACCGGCTCATAACCGGTTAGTCCCAGGTTCGAGTCCTGGTGGGCCCACCAGGTTAAAAAAGCTATCTCTAGAGAGATAGCTTTTTTGTTTTATCATATTTTTGCTGCCTGCTTCAATTGATTCCCTAATTCATTGAATCTTTCCTCTAACTCTTTCTCATCATTTGCTTCTACCAGAATACTGAGAATATCCTTTTCCAGATTATTCATCCTATTGGTATCCATTAAAATATTATCCATATTTCCCATGACAGCCTTAAATAGCTTTATTTTTTCATATAATAGTTTCAGGATCTTCTCTTCTACTGTGTTTATAGTAAAAAGATTAAAGATATTAACATTACTGGTCTGGCCTAGCCTGTGTATCCTTCCAATTCTTTGTTCCAGCTTCATTGGATTCCAGGGCAAATCATAATTTATAAGATTTTTACAGAATTGTAGATTTAATCCTTGGCTTCCTGCCTCAGTACTGATTAATATATCCTTCTGCTGATGAAAGAGATATTTAATATATTCTTTTCCACTATTGCTAAAACTACCATTAAAAAGCATCACCTTATAGCCCTGTTCTTCCAGAAATCTGGCTATATAAACCTGGGTTGCCTTGTATTCGGTAAAAATTATAGTCTTACCTTTTACCTTTCGTAATATCTCCAGCACCTTCTGCATTTTGGAATTGATTTTAATCTCTCTGGCCAGAAACAGTATTTCATCAAAGACCGGAAAATACTCTTTTCCATTGGATAATGTTTTTAATAAAGCAAAGGAACTGCTACAGACCTCCCGCTGATAGGTTATCAGATTCAGGATACTCATCTTGCCGGCCCGTCTTCTCCAGTATTCCTTTTTTACAAAATCAGTAACCAGCCAGTATAATTTCTCTTCTTTTTCTGTTAATTTTACTGGTATATTATGAATAATTCTTTCTGGAAATATTAGCCCTGTATCCTGATGGGTATTTCTAATCATAATTTTATCTAATTCCTTCTTTAGCAGGTTACTGTTTCTTACCAGGTGTTTTCCGGCTACATATTTTCTTTTAAAATCTTCTACATCTGGATAAAGATCAGGATGTAGTATACTTATTAAACTATATAATTCCTCCAGGTTATTCTGGATAGGCGTAGCCGTCAATAAAAGGCAATATTTCTTCTTTAAACCATTAACGAAACGCCAATTAAGGGTCTTTCTATTTTTAAGACAATGGGCTTCATCCACAATAACCATATCAAAATCTATTTCATTCAGATAACGGGCATGTTCTTCTCTTTTGGCCAGATCCAGGGAAGCAATCTGATGATCAAAATAGTCCCAGGCCCTGCCCTTTCTATTGAAAAAGACAGTTTTAATGCCTATTTTATTTACCAGTTCGTTGGTCCACTGAAAACCCAGCGATGCTGGCACGAGTATTAAAAATTTTTTTACCAGTCCTCTTTCCAGATATTCTTTTAAAATCATTCCTGCGGCAATGGTCTTTCCTAAACCTACTTCATCTGCCAGGATGGCCCGGCCATCCATTTCATCTATCACTTTTCTTAAAGTCCATTGCTGATGAGGTAGCAGGTCTATCGTTTCGTTAATTGCAATTATCTATCACCTCTTTCTATAGACTTCCTTAATATTTTTCCTTGCTGCATAATTTTAATACTGCATATTTTTTTACAATAATGATTTTATTTTAATGTTAAATAATATTATAACTTGACATTTTTATTTAAATATTGTATAATGAATTTAAATTCATTATGATACTGAATTAAGATTCATTTAAATA